>Ga0302314_10002902_pt1 | contig 31812 bp, 22 predicted proteins | sample III_Palsa_N2_3_FD_200533 | JGI IMG/M metagenome (GOLD analysis project Ga0302314, IMG submission 200533) | Peat permafrost microbial communities from Stordalen Mire near Abisko, Sweden - III_Palsa_N2_3 | ecosystem: Environmental > Terrestrial > Soil > Palsa > Peat permafrost | place: Sweden... | reverse complement strand
GCCGCCCGTCCGCAGACCCAGGCAGCGATCAGGGGCAGGCAGGAGAGTGGGACGTGCCCGAACCTGATCAGGAAACCGGGCATCCAGGCCAAACCGGACCGCTTGCATCCCAGGCCGGATACAGGTAAGGGGTCCCGCAGCCTGCGGGCAAACATTCAGCCCGCCCAGAACATATAGCCCGCCGCCGGTCATAACAGGCGGGAACCGCGAGGAAATGATCCCGCTGACCGCCGGCGAGGCCCGCCGCCTGTTCTGCCTCTACACCCGCGTCACACGCCCCGAGCCATTCCACGAGCACTGGTCAGACTGGCGGCGCCGCCGCCAGGCCCGCGCCCGCAGATCCCACTACGCCCGCAGAGCGGAACGTCTCAGGACGCTGCTGTAGTACTAGGCGGCTTCACCCGCCTACCTCCACCGAGGTGAAGCGGGCAAAGTAGCCCGCCCAGCCGCCGACGCGGCCCTCAAAGCGCAAATCGGCCTCGGCGGCGCACCGGCGCAGGGTGCCGAAGGACACGCCGTGCGGGTCGTAGCACAGCTCGCCGACCACGACGCGGCCCCCTGGATGCACCACGCGGCTCAGCTCGCGCAGCGTGGCCGTCATGTCGGGCACCTGGCCGAGCGTCGAGACGAGGTAGACGGCGTCGAATGCGCCATCGGGGTAGGGCAGCGCCGCCGCGTCGCCACAGGCGGGCGCGACGTTGGTAATGCCCCGGTTCAGCGCGCGGCGCATCGTCAGCGCGAGCATCTCCTCTTGCAGGTCAAGCACGGCGAGCAGCCCGCGCTCTCCCAGCCACCTCACGACCGACAGCGCGTAACGTCCACTGCCCACGCCAACCTCGAGCAACCGCTCGCCCGGCACCGGCACGAGAACCTGCCGCAGCCGCCGGTGGGTCACGAAGGGGTGCGGCACGTCGATCCACAGGCGCTGCGCGAAGGGGTGCGACGTTGGGTGCAACCGCCACCACCACCACAGGACGACCGCGCCACCGCCCACAGCCAGACCACGGGCGCCTGCACCCATGGCCACCTCAGTCCCTGTGTCCTCGCCCCGCGGCTTCTGGCCGACGCGCTGAACCGTCAAGATTCACTCTGACCCGCGCAGCCAACGAACCACTAGGACAGATCAGTTCGTGACCGTCACGTTATATGGCCCAGATCCCAGTTTCGGCCCACCTGTGGGTGAGTTGTGGCCCCACTTGGCGGGGTGCGGGGCAGCTTCTGTAGGGGCGGATTCCAGCCATCGTCGCAACACGGCGTGTAATGAGCTGGATGTTATCGGTTAACGGATAGCGGTGCGGGCCAGGTCGATGAGCGGCGTTCCGGTGTGCCGGGACCAGGCCTGGAGTGCGGCGGCGAGAGTGAGGGCGCTGCCGTAGAGGACGTGCCGGCCGCCTTGCCGGGCGATGAGCGAGTCGAGGGAGGCGAAGGCGCGGCCCTTGCGGGCCAGGGTAAGGATGCCGCGCGTTCGCCGGTCCAGTGCCCGGCGGGAAGGCGCGGTTAATGGCACGCTAATGGCACGACAATCTCGGCCGGACGGCACCGTGCGGCCGACTGGCTAGCCAGGCTCGTGCCCGGCCTCTCCGCTCATCAGCCGCCGCAGGTGCCGTGCCCGGTCATCTCAGAGCCCTCGGCTTTGGCGCGACCAGCGCCTCAGTCAACCGAGTAGAGCCAGTGTCGGAGCACCCGGCTGAGCCGGGGCATGATGAGGAACGTGAGCAGCGGGACCAGCCCCAACGGGAACAGCGAGGCTCGGAGCAGTAGCGGCCAGCTGAGGACCGCGGGCACGACCAACCCGTTGAACAGGATGCTCAGCGGCCAGATCGCGGCGAAGCTGACCACGGCCATCTTCCATTTCGGCGGCGCGGCGACGACCTGATCGGGAAGGCTGAACCACGACTCCATGCCGGTGGAGCGGAACACGTGTTCGGTGGCGATACCGTCGAGCCGTGTGATCCACTCCGCCCGTTCGTCAGAGTCCATCCAGAGGGTGAGGAGATCCGCAGTGGTGAACCGGATCATGGTCTGGTACCAGGTGTCGGCACCATCGGACCGGAACCATGCTGCGCCGAGATGTCCTTGGCGCGTGGTCGCCGCAGTGGTGATGCCGTGTGCCCACGACTCGAAGTCTGCCCGGCGCCCCGGGTTGACCTGCCAGGTGATGACCTCGGTGGCCGACTTGGATGCTGTTCGTTCCGCGTCCATGGCCACTGATCGTAACGGGGAGTGAGCCTGTCGGACGGATCGTAGCCATCCTTGGTCCCGAGGATCCACGGATTAAAGGGCGGGCTCGGCCACGATTGAGATCGTCCGGATCCGTCCGGGTTATCGGTCTAGCTGCGCCGGAACAGCTGACCTGATGCACCGCTGTCCGAGTCCGTGCAATGGCGTTGCTGCTCGTGTTGCTGCCCAACCCGCGCCGCGACTGTCCGCTTTTCAGGCGGGACATAATCCAAGTCGTCACAAGATGTACGTGCGTCTCGTGCTGTCTCCGGTCGCTGATGCTTGCCGTTGGTCGTTGCTGTTGCTGTCACCGTTGCTGTCAATCACGGTCGGCGGAACGGACGCACACGACGGCTGGCACCTCGGTGCCCTGGTCCTCGTCGCCACCAGCGGACCTTTCCCCGGTGAGGTGACCTCGCCCTGCCCTGCCCAGACCCCTCCCCCGAACCCGATAGCTGCCGAACCTGGTGACGGACGGGTTCTGTCATCCCTGAAGGAGCGGGGCCGTGTCAATGGGGGTTTTGACGGGGTTCTGGCTGCCGGCGGGCGTGCGTGACTGGCGTCTCCTGTTTCCCTGATAGCTGCCATGTCCGTGGCGAGCGGCCGGGCAGGTCAAGGACCGGGCGGAGCCCGGCCGCCGTGGCGGCACCGGAGGCGTCCTTGAGGTGACCGGACGGGAGCCCGATGATAGGGCGGCGGGAAACGGAGCCGGGGGCCGTGCAGGGGTATTGGGTTATTCAGGTCCGTCCCATGTCCGGTGTCTTCCGGTGCGGGCAGTGCCGCTGGCTGCAGTCATCCCTTCGCGTGTCCCCGGCCGGGGCCGGGGCGCATGGGGCGGTCCGCGTCAGAGAAGCGGTCAGGCGGGGTCAATCAAGGGGGCGCCCGCGCCGCGCGAACGGGCGGGGCAGACAGAACGGCGACCTCGCGCCTGGCCGCTGGCCAGCAAAGTTGTCATGCCACCGGTCCCGGGGGCCCGGCGGGAGCCTGCGACAGGCAGCGGATCTGCCCGTCGCGCAGGCCGTAGAACACCAGGGTCAGGAGCCGGCGGGCGGCGGCGACCTTCGCGATGTTCTTGGCTTCCTTCCCGCGGCGGGCGATGATGGCGTCTTTGACGCTGCCGATCACCGAGTCGCGGGGAATCCGCTGGACGGCCTCGATCACCGCCCAGCGCAGCAGCCGCGAGCCCTGCTTGGTGACGTGCCCGCGGGTGACCTTGGTATCGGACTCGCGGTGCCGCGGCGTCAGCCCGGCCCACGAGCACAGCTGGGCCGCGGTCTTGAACCGGGTGACATCGCCGATCTCGGCGATGATGACCGCAGCCAGCACCGGGCCGATGCCGGGCAGCTGCTGGATCACCTGGTAGCCGCGGTGCTGCGCCAGCAGGTCCGCGATCACCGCCGACAGCGTGGTGATCTCGCCGGTCAGCTCGCCGGTCAGGTGCCGCAGCGAGGTCACCTTCCCGCCGTAGGGCTGCGGCAGGCCCAGCCCGTCCAGCCACGCCGACCCGGCGGTCCCGAAGATGCCGGTGCAGGTCACCGGGACGCCGAGCTTGGCCAGCACGCCGTGCACCTGATCTTTGCAGCTGGTCCGCAGGTGCACGAGCTTATGCCGGTAACGCGTCAGCTCCCGCAGCTCCCGCACCCCGGCCGGGGCGATCCACGCCTCCGGCAGCCGGCCCATCCGCAGCAGGTCAGCAAGATCAGCGGCGTCACGCTCGTCGTTTTTGACCCGGCGGTAGGTGAACGCCTTCACCCCGAGCGGGTGCGCCAGGTGCACCTCGGCTCCCGCCGCCGTCAGGGTGTCCGCCGCCCAGTACCACCCGAACGTGGCCTCCAGTACCACCTTCGGCGACGTCCCGGCCCGGGCGATCTGCGCCTGTAGCTCCTGCGGGCTGCTGGTGATCCTGGCCATCCCGAGCCGCCGGCCGTCCTCGGTCATCCGCACCAGCACCGACCGGCGGCGATGCAGATCCATGCCCACAATCTGCCGGCCGTCATACGCTGTCTCCATTGGGGGCCTCCCTTGCCTGGTGGAAGACGGATGCTTCGCAACTTCCAGCATCCGCCAGGGAGCGGGAGGCTCCGCTCCTTCATCGCATCAAGGCGGGAGTCCTCTGTCCACGTCGAGCCAGGAGGAGCCGATGACCACCGCCACGATCAGCCGATGGCCGCTCGCCCGTAAGGGTGACCAGCAGCATCCCGTCCAGACCCTGCAGTACCTGCTCCGGGCCCACGGCCACAACCTCACCGTGGACGGCATCTTCGGGCCCGGCACCGGCGCCGCCGTCCGCGCCTTCCAGCAGCAGAAGGGCCTGGCCGTCGACGGCATCGTCGGCCCCGGCACCTGGCCGGCGCTGATCATCACGGTCAGGCAGGGCAGCCACGGCGACGCCGTCCGCGGGGCCCAGGAGGAGTTCCAGTTCCGCAACCTGTCCGGCGACCCGAGCAAGGGCCTGCAGGTCGACGGGATCTTCGGGCCCGGCACCGGCGCCGCTGTCCGCGGCTTCCAGCAGGCCCTCCACCTGGACATCCCGTCGGTCACCGTCGACGGCATCGTCGGCCCCGTCACCTGGCAAGCGCTGGTCAGCGGAATGCTCTCCTTCTGATCGCCAGCAGGCCGTCCAGGCGGCCGGGAAGCCCGACGTCGGCCCCGGGCATGTAGCGCCGAAGATTCCGCGCCATTAATCGCCGAAGGATCACAATCCAGTAGCCTGAGCTGCGGATTTGACTCCTGAGGACATGGAGCTGCTCGCCAGCTGCTCCCGTCCGGGAGGCAGGGCGGCGGCTACGCGCCGGTGGTGACCTCGGGGACGTACTTGTAGATGGTGGCGCGGCTGACGCCGAGCAGCCGGGCGATGGAGGAGACGGTGTTGTCCGGCCGGGTCAGCAGGTCGCGGGCGTGGCGGATCTGCTCGGCGGTCATGGCCGGGGGCCGGCCGAGGCGCACGCCGCGGCCGCGGGCGGCGTCCAGGCCCTCACGGGTGCCCTCGACGATCAGCTCGCGGATGAATTCCGCCAGCGCGGCGAAGACGTGGAAGACCAGCCGGCCGCCCGGGGTGGTGGTGTCCAGAGCCTCATGCAGGCTCTTGAACCCGACACCGCGCCGGCACAGCGTGCCGACGATGGCGATCAGGTCGGCCAGCGACCGGGACAGCCGGTCCAGGCTCGGCACCACCAGGGTGTCGCCGGTCCGCAGGTAGTCCAGGCAAGCGGCCAGCTCGGGCCGGTCGGCGTTCTTGCCCGACAGCTTGTCGGCGAAGACGCGAAGGCAGCCCGCTTCGGCCAGGGCGTGCTGCTGGCGGTCCAGCAGCTGGCCGGATGTGCTGACCCGGGCGTAGCCGATCAGCGCGCCGGTCCGCACGGCCGGCTCCGGGGCCAGAAGACTGCCGGGGGCTTCGGGGGTATCGGGGGGGCGCGGTCACACCCGGGACTGTAGAAGAAACGGCCCCCGCTGGGTTGATAGACACGCCGGGTTTGCGACACCTTTTACAACGGTCGCCGGGCGGCGCGGCGCCCGGTCAGGGGCCGCTGGTGATCATGTCGAGAATCGTTCGATTTCCGGACAATCACGCCGGGTGTGCCGGGACGGTGTCTGCTGCACGCTGTCGGTGGGAGACTCCATAGTTATGGCGGGAGCGAGCCGCGACGCGGACCTGGATGCCCGGTCAGGGCGGCGGTGGGATGTGGCGCTGTCGTTCGCCGGCGCGCAGCGCGGCTATGTCGGGCAGGTCGCCGAGGCGTTGAAGGCGCGGGAGGTGCGCTGCTTTTACGACGCTGGTGAGCAGGTCCGGCTGTGGGGGACGCATCTGGCCGAGGAACTCCCTCGGATCTACGCCCGTGAGTCGGCAGCGGTGGTGGTGTTCATCTCGGCCGACTACGCGGGGCGGGACTGGACCCGGCTGGAACGCCGGGCCGCGTTCAGCCGGGCGGTGGCCGAGGCCGGGGTATACGTGCTGCCCGCCCGGTTCGACGACAGCGAGCTGCCAGGCTTGCTGCTGGACGTTGTGGCCGTCGACCTTCGTCGCTACACCCCGGGGCAGTTCGCTGACCTGGTCGCAGCCAAGCTCGCCGACCTCGCTATCAGCCCATCACCGCATGGGGTCGAAGGGCCCTGTACTGAACAGGCAACCCAGACCAGGGCGGTATCCGTGCAGACCGGCCAAGGCCAGGCAGCCCGTCTCATCGACAGCGCGGAACGAACAGCACAGTTGGCCCCGGAAGACGCGGCCGACCAGCCGCACCCTCGGCGGGAGGCGGCGGAGGCCGAGGCCGCTCGCTGCCGCATCTTGACCGGCCACAAGGGCGACGTCTATGGTGCGGCGTTCAGCCCGGACGGCCAGCTGCTGGCCAGCGGCGGCAGCGACAAGACGGTGCGGCTGTGGTACCCGGCCACCGGCGAGCACCGCCGCACCCTGACCGGCCACACGGGCTGGGTTTTGCCACAAGTAAGCTGTGTGGCGTTCAGCCCGGACGGCCAGCTGCTGGCCAGCGGCGGCAGCGACAAGACGGTGCGGCTGTGGGATCTCGCCCGACTGGACGTGGAGCACACCGGCGCCACATAGCGCCGATAGTTCGCCGCCACATACCGATCAAAGTCACAGGCCGGGAACCACGCTGCCGCATAAAGTGGTCCCCTTTATGCGGCTGATCATCAGCGTTTCGGCTGGCGGTCCGTGCTGGTGTCCCTGCCCGGCCGGGCCTCGCTGCGGCTGGGTTCAAGTCCGTTTTGTTGAAAAGCGGAGGGCGTGGGATTCGAACCCACCGTAAGTATCACCACCCATAGCGGTTTTCAAGACCCGTAGGCAAACCGCGCTGACCTGCACAGATGCCAGGTACGGCTCGTAGCTTCGGCACGTATTCGGCATGATCAAGGTCCCCAGTGCCCTCGCGGCGATCGGCGGCGCCGATCACCCGTGCATGCCATGTCATTGGCACGCAGTTAGTCACACGATGGTAGTCCGGTGCGGACTCGCGGCTCCGGAGGGCATTGATGTTCATTCCTCTGACCTGGCAAATCAGGCAGAGGTGGAGAGCCTTGGCGCTTGTGGGGTGCGAAGCGATGTCAGGCACGCCAGCCATACTTCTAGATTCGGCTTGAAGATCCTGGTGCGGTGGACCGGATGCGCGCCCTGGCCCGGCCGGTCTCCGGCGCTGATGACGCGCTGACCAGCATCACCTGCGGGCGCCCGGCCCCGTACGGCGCGGCGTCGTACGGAGGGGCGGCGTACGGGGAAGGGGTGTCCGGCGGAGACGGGGGCGTTCAGCGACATCTGGGAGTACGAACGGGACCCAGCGAGCGGTTCCGACGGAGCGGACGGGACCGGCGGGGCGAACGGAACCCGGGGGAACGGGCGCGACGGCGCGACCCGCCAGGCCCAGGTGAACTTGCTGGCCGCCGCCGACCCGGCCAACGCCTACGGCGCGCCCTGCCGTGGCCTCCGCAGCCGGACGAGACGCCGGGCGGCCACCGGCCCGGCCGGAAGGCGGGAGCGCTGGTCATCCTGGCCGACGGCGAGCTGATCCTCGCCTCCGCTGGCCAAGGCACTTGAGGAGGCTGGCTTCCGGCCCAGGCCGAAGGGCTCCGCCTGCGCGGCTAGCCGCGCCTAAAGCTGGCGGAGCAGCGTCACGGCTTGGGCACCTTGGTCCCAGTCCACGAACAAGTGGTCGTGGTGGGAGCCGGCGATGACGTTGCAGCTGATGCCCGCGGCGGCCAGGACACGGCTGACCGTGGCCGTGAGCCCGACCGCGATCAGCGAAGAGCCGATCGCGAGCGTGACACGCGCCGCGCGGATGGTGACGCTGACGGCTTCGCCCGCTGCTCGTCGGCCGGGACGTTCCCGCCTGAGCCCGCGCGCGTCCCGGGTACCGGGGCCTGCGCTCCACTTGTCCAGGAAGAACATGCTGCGGGGCTGGAAGCCGAGCCGCGTATAGACGAGCCGCCTATAGAACGGAATGATGTCCGCGTTGTCCCGCTCGATCAGCAGGTTCATCTTGACGCAGCCCTTGGCCAGCAGGCGGCACTCCAGCTCACGCACCAGCGCCGTCCCGCTGCCCTTCCCGCGCCGGTCCGTGCCCGTGGCCAGCCGATTCAACCAGCACCGGCGGCCGTCGAACGTGCCGAAGACGGAGCCGGCCAGACCGACGGGCGATTCGTCCTGCACGATCACCAGGTCCGGGTTGCGGGCCAGGGCGGACCGGAGCTCCCATTCGACGTATTCGGCCCGGAAGTGCAGGCCCGCCGCGTCCCACGGGTGGCCAGCGCCGCGGCGTCGTCCAGGCGCGCCGATCTGATCGCCATTCTGACGGTGCTATCACACCGATAACAGGACCAGAGACCAAGGCGGCCCGGGCCCGGTAATTGACCGGGCCCATGCTGGCGCGGGCCCGGTCGGCTACCGGCGTGCGCGCGGGGTGATGCCGTACGGAACGCGGCCACTGGGCGCGGCCCAGTTCCCGGGCACTATTCGCCGATAACCTGGTCCTGCTCCCTGACTGCCTCGATCAGATCCCGGGCCTTGGCCTGCCGGTGTGTTGCGGCGGCGTCCCGCCATGCTCCAGCGTCAGCGGCGGCGGGAGGGGCGGGGAACCGGCCAGCATCTCGGACGAGGCAGATGCCTTGCCGGTGTCGCGGTCAGCGTCCTCTGGCATGCCCTCGCGGCTGGTGCGTGCAGCCGCGAGCCCAGCACCAGATCGGCTCCCCAGAACCGGCCCGGCCCGGCCGTGCGTCTGCCGGGCGGCGGCCGCGGCGGCCAGGGCCTTGTCGATGTAGACGCGGTAGCCGAGGTCGCGGCGGAAGCCGTGTACCTCGGGGGTGTCCAGGCTGGCCATGAACGACAGGATCTGCGGGCTGAACACCTGGCCCGGCACGAGCACGGGGAAGCCGGGCGGGTAGGGCGTGACGAAGGTCGCCGACACCACCTGCTCGCCCGCCTCGACGCGCCGCTGCACCTCATCGGGCATCAGGTACTCGCAGTTGCTGTCGTCGTAGGCCAGGTAGAAGGCGCGCCGTACGTCGCCTTCGGGGGTGGATGGCTCGTGGCCGTCGGTGAAGGAGGGGTGGAAGCCGCTGAAGTCGGGCAGCGGCGCCGAGGGTGCGGTGAGCCGGCGGACGGCGCGGGAGTGGGCGGCGTGTTCGGCCGGGCTCATGTCGGCGTGCTGCGCGGCCAGCTCGCGGGCGATGGTCACCAGCACCTCGATCAGGTAGGCGACCGAGCTGCGGGTCGTGCCGATGGTCGTCATGAACAGCACGGTGTTGCGCGAGGTCTTGTTGATCTGCACGCCGTAGCGGTCCATCAGCTGGCTGCGTTTGAACGTGTCGCCCTCGATGCCGGTGGCGCCGATGAAGATGGTGACCCGGGACGGGTCCAGCACGAATTCGTCGGTGGTCCAGGCCTTCATCATGGCCGGCAGCCCCGAGCGCAGTGGCTGGTCGATGCCGGTGGGCCGGTACTCGGCCGGGATCAGGTCGGCGGTCGTGAGGCAGTGCATGTACTTGCTGAGCAGCGGGTGGTGGTCGACCGCGTCGCGGAGCCGCATCGCGTTCTCGATCTGCTTTTGCACCAGCTCGAAGCCCTCGAGGGCGGCCTGGCGGCGGCCCAGGTCCAGCGAGGCGAGGATCTGGTAGTTCGGCGACGTGGAGGTGTGCGTCATGTACGCCTCGTGGAACGTCTCCTCGGCCCGCTGGCTGAAGTCCTGGTCGAAGATGTGGATCATCGATCCCTGCCGCAGCGAGGTCAGCGTCTTGTGGGTGGACTGGGTCGCGTAGACGCGGACGCGGGCGCAGTCGGGATCGGGCAGCAGCCGGCGGTCCAGCAGCGCCTCGTCGTCGCCGGGCGTGATCCCCGCGAGTTCCTCGGCGAACTTCTCATACCGCGCCCGGTACTCGGGTTCGTGCAGCCGCTCCCGCAGCGTGCGGGCGGCCCGCATGGCGGTGCGCGGCCGGTACACCGGGTGCAGGCGGGCGAAGGCGAACCAGGCTTCGTCCCACAGGAACACCAGGTCCGGCTTGATGGCCAGGCACTCCTGCATCACTCGTTCGACGTCGTAGACGATCCCGTCGAAGGTGCAGTTGGTCAGCAGCAGCATCTTGACCCGGTCCAGCTTGCCCGCCCGCCGCAATGCCAGCAGTCTGGCCTTGATCTCCCGCAGCGGCACGCCGCCGTACATCGAGTACGGGTTGAGCCGGTACGCGTCCAGGTAGGTGACCATGGCGCCGGCCTGCATCAGCCCGTAGTGGTGTGACTGGTGGCAGTTCCGGTCGACCAGCACGATGTCCCCGGGCTGGACCAGCGCCTGCACGACGATCTTGTTGGCCGTCGAGGTGCCGTTGGTCACGAAGAAGGTCTGCCGCGAACCGAAGGTCTTGGCCGCCAGCTGCTGGGCCTCGCGCAGCGGGCCGGTGGGCTCGAGCAGCGAGTCCAGGCCGCCGCAGGTCGCCGACGTCTCGGCCAGGAAGATCTCCAGGCCGTAGAAGTCGAGCATGTCCCGGATCCAGTGCGAGTTGAGGATCGACTTGCCGTGCGCGATCGGCAGCGCGTGAAACATCCCGGTGGGCCGGTGGCTGTAACTGCGCAGCGCGCTGAAGAACGGCGCACGGTACCGTGCGGCCACCCCGTCCAGGAGGCTGAGGTGCAGCTCCAGCGACCCTTCCCGGGCGTGGAAGACGCGCCGGAAATGGTGGCTCAGCCGGCCGGCCAGGTCCTCGACGGAGATTTCGGTCATCAGGTACAGGTCGAGCTCCGGCCTGGTTCTGGCCAGCGACCGGGCGAGGATCTGGGCGCGCTCGTCGGGGGAGCGGTTCATCAGGTCATCGGCCCCGGCGTCGCCCACGAACAGTGCCAGCGCCGCCGCGTCGTAGCGGGACCGGTGCGCGAACCGGCGGCGGACCACGCACGCCTGCAGCCGGAAGTTGAGCCGCGCGGCCATGATCGCATCCTCGAAGCTGGGCACCACGACGATCTCGTAGACGAACGGGTCGTCCGGGCGGCGCCAGTGCCGCAGCTCCTCCCGCAATGAGCGCTCCTGCGCCTCGCTCAGGTCCTCCACGACCAGAACCTCGAAGTAGGGCCGGCCGGGCAGGGCCTGCTCGGTGACCGGGGCCGCGTGCTGGTACGAGCCGTCCTCACCGGCCGTGTCCAGGCCCTGGCCGCCGCGGTAGGACTCGGTCACCAGGGCCCGGTTGAATCCGCCGACCAGCGCCGCGAACCGGTCGTACTTCCCGGCCACGAACAGCCGCCGCATCTCCTGGAAGCTCTGCCCCCCGGGAAACGCCCAGAACCGCTCGATCGGTGTGAGGGTATCCAGCAGCCCGCTGATCGTCCCGGCCAGCGGGTCGGTCGGGCGGCACTGGGCCCCGGCCAGGACCAGCTGGGTACTCGCCTCCTCCAGGCTGGACCAGCTGTCGTTCCTGACCTGCCACAGGCTGTTGTAGGCCAGTGGCTTCCCGCTGACGGGCATGGTAACCCTCCGTGATCTTCGTTCCGGCAGCCCAGCCTCATCGCCGGCCGCCCGTAAAGCCGTTAATGCCCAAAGGCATTCCCGGTATTCTCTCCGGCCGGTAAACGGCAGCGCCCCATCCGGGTATGGCCAGAGATCCTGGGACAACGCCCGCCCAGAGGGGAAACCGCGGGGCGAGACCGCCTGTGTGATCGTGGCCATGGGGCTTCGGGGGACGAGGGCTTCCATCCATTCGCGGACGGTCCAGTGGCGGACGACCCCGTTCAGGACGAACGGGTCCCCCTTGACGAACTCCTCGGCCGACTCGCGGGTGGTGAAAACGGCCATGGCACTCTGGCTGGCTGCCCGGGCACTAAAGGTCTGCCGGGGCAACAACCCTGGCCTGCAGGACCTGATCGGCCTGAAACTCGTCTACGGCGAGCACGTCAGCGCCGAACGCGCCGAGGCCGCCGTGGCCGGGATGGAAAGCTACCTCCGCCAAGGTGACCTGCCCGCCGATACTGAAGTGCGGGCTTTCCTGGAAAAACTGGCCCTGGACGCCCTGCTGGACGAAGCAGGCACATCCAGCCGCGCCCTGCTCCGGGCCGCCACCCTGTTCGGGATGCCGGTCCCGGAATCGGTGATCGGGGTGCTCGCCGGGCAGGTCGGCGGATCACCGGACCGGCTAAGGGGCCTGGGATTGCTGGACCCCTACCCGGACATCTACGACCCGGCCCGGATCGCTCTGGCCGCCGGGCCTCTGGCCGCCGGGCGGATCGAACCGCTCAGCCCGGCTGAACAGGCTGCTCTGGCCGCCCTCACCGCCGGGCCGCTGTTTGCCGTCTGGGGTGGTGCCACACCGCGGCCTTTCCGTGACGGGGTGCTGGATGTGCAGCTGGCCCGGCTCGCGCTGGCCGCCGATGACCCGGCCATCACCGCCGCCTGCGCCCCCGGCGCTGTCGCCAGCTTGCTCGATGGTCCCGCGGCCGGGGCGTTCCGGCTCGGCCAGGACGCGATCGGCTTGCTCGACCGCCACGGCCGGCCCGTGCCACTCGGCCTGCTGCGGCAGACTGCCAATGCCGCTGTCACCAGTGGTGACGGCGAGACCGGCGAGGCACTACTACGCCGGGCCGTGGAACAGGCGGAAGCTGAGGGCGCAGAAGGAGCCGACCCGCTCGGCCAGGCCCGGGTCATCGCCGAACGAGCCCGCCACCTCATCACCCGCGGCCAGCCCGCACAGGCCGAACACGACCTCCGGCACGCCCACCAGCTGTTCACCGCCGGCGGATCCGAATTCGAAGCGGCGGTAGTGATGGGAACGATCGCCGACATCGCCTTCCATCGGGGCGAGCGCGCGAGGTCCAGCTGCCGGCCTTCGAGCGGCTCGGCGACACCCGCTCCACCGCCATCACCTGGGGCCAGATCGCCGACATCGCCTACCGGCGGGGCGGACGGTACTTTCACGAAGGTCATCGACGGTCTCGCCGAGCCCCATCCCGTCCCGCTTAGCCAGGCTGCCGAACTGCAGGCACTGCTGGGGCTGCGCGACACCGTCCGCGCCCTGCTGGACGCCGAGACGGCATCGTCGGAGGACACACCTCAGATCAGCGAGCTGCGCACGGATCTGGGGTGCAGGTATGACAGCTACCTGGATGCCTTCGGGCCCATCAACCGGTTCTCTCAGCGGCGCACCGGCCGGGCCGACCCGCAAACCGGTGAGGAGAAGCTGGCGCAGATCCGCCCGGCTCAGGGCGGTTTCCGCGATGATCCGTTCTCCCCGCTGGTGTACGCGCTGGAGGAGTTCGACCCGGCAGGCCAGCGCGCCGCGAAGGCGGACATCTTCAGCCGCCGGGTCATCGCGCCCCGCGCCCCGCGGCTCGGCGCTGACACCCCCGCCGACGCGCTGGCCATCAGCCTGGACACCTGCGGCCAGGCCCGGCTGGCCGAGATCGCCCGGCTGCTCGGCACCAGCGAGGAAGACGCCCGCGGCCAGCTCGGCACGCTGGTATTCGACGACCCGGAATCCGGCAACCTGGTCCCGGCCGCCGAATACCTGTCCGGCCAGGTCCGCGTCAAGCTCGAACAAGCCCGGGCCGCCGCCGAGGACGACCCGCGGTTCGCCATCAACGCCGGCGAGCTGCGCAAGGTGATCCCGGCGGATCTGACGCCGGGAGAGATCGACGCGCGCATGGGCGCGGCGTGGATCGACGCCTCATATGTGCAGCAGTTCCTGCGCGAGCTCCTGGACGACCGCAGCATCCAGGTCGAGCACCCCGGCGGCCAGGTCTGGGCGGTGAAAGGCGCCAGGCACAGCGTCCTGGCCACCTCAACCTGGGGCATCGGCGCTGCCCCGCGCCCCAGCTGGCCCAGGCCATCCTCGAGCAGCGCGCCATCACTGTCCACGACACGGTGCAGACCGGCGACGGGGAACGCACCGTCCTCAACCCGGACGCGACCCTGGCCGCCCAGGAGAAAGCCGCCGAGATGGGCGAGCGGTTCTCCGAATGGGTCTGGGAAGACCCCGCCCGCGCCGCCGCCCTCGCCCGCATCTACAACGACCGGTTCAACAGCCTCGTCCTGCGCAACTACGACGACACCTACTCGTCCATGCCCGGCTTGGCCCTGACGTTCCGGCCCCGCCCGCATCAGGTCGCCGCCGTCGCCCGGATGGTTCACGAAGCCGCCGTCCTGCTGGCCCACGAAGTCGGGGCCGGCAAAACCGCCGAAATGATCATCGGTGTGACCGAGCTGCGCCGCCTCGGCCTGGCCCGCAAACCCGCCGTCATCGTGCCCAGCCACATGCTCGAGCAGTTCGCCCGCGAATGGCTCCAGCTCTACCCGCACGCCCGCGTCCTGGTCGCCCGCCGCGAGGACCTGCAGGGGGAACGGCGGCGCCGGTTCATCGCCCGCTGCGCCACCGGCGACTGGGACGGCGTCGTCATGTCCCGGTCGGCGTTCGAGCGGATCCCACTGTCGCCCGGCGAGCAGCAGGCCTACATGGACCGTGAGCTCGAGCTGATGCACACCTGGCTTGAGAACGCCAAAAGCGGCGACGGCGACGGCCTGACCGTCAAGCGGCTCCAGGGCGCCCTGCTGCGGGCGGGGGAACGGCTCAAGGCCAAACTCGACTCCGCCAAAGATCCGGGCATCACGTTCGAGGCCACCGGCATCGACTACCTGTGCGTGGATGAGGCCCACGGGTACAAGAACCTCCGCACCGCCTCCAACATCGCCGACGCGGCGATCGACGGGTCGATGCGGGCATCCGATCTCGACATGAAGACCGGCTACCTGCGGCGCCGCAACGGGGCCCGGGTCGTCACCTTCGCCACCGCCACCCCGATCGCCAACTCGGTCACCGAGGCCTACGTGATGCAGCGCTACCTGCGGCCCGACCTGCTGCTGACGGACCAGTCCCGGCCTTCGGCCTCGTCGCTGGAGATGTCCGGATTCATAGGCGCTGATCACGCTTTGCGTGAGGCCCGCCCGGGCAGCCAGTTCTGTTTGCGGGATGCCCGCATCGCGGCGCCTGCCGCACGCTGCCGGGATCCGTCAGAGCTCAATGTAGGAGCCCATGGTCACGATGCGCCGCTGTGGCAAGCCGAAGAAATCTACCGGGCTCTTCGATGTGCGTGACAGCAAGAGGAAGAGTCTCTTGCGCCACGTGCGCATGCCGGGATCGTCACCCAGGACGATGGTGATCTCGGAGACGAAATAGGTCGCGGTCTCAACATCGATCTCCACTGGCAGGCCCTCAGCGGCGGCCTGCCGGAGCGCTGCCGGCACGTTCTGGTCGTCCTGGAAGCCGTAGCGCACCGTCAGGTAGACGATGCCGTCGTCAACGCATCCGAGGTCATCGACCGCGATCTGCTCAGAGCGGCCGACGTGCGGGACTGTCGCGGTCTCGACCGACACGATGACCACGCTGTCGTGCAGCACGTGGTTGTAGTTGACATTGTCGCGCAGCGCGAGCGGTGTGGTCTTTTTGCCCGGCGTGGGGAAGACCGCCGTGCCCGGCACGCGGTGCAGCGGAGGATCGGCGTGCCGGATCTCCTCGACGAAGTCGCGCAGCCGCCCCTCGGCCTCGGAGCGCTTGGCCGTGACGAGTTCCCGTCCGCGCTGCCAGGTCGAGAGCAACGTGAAGATGATCAGCGCGAGGGCCAGCGGGAACCAGCCGCCGGACACGACCTTGGTCAGGTTCGCCGTGAAGAATGCGAGATCCATGACGAGGAAAGCTGCCGCGCCCGGCAAGACGATCCATAGCGGCTTCTTCCAGAGCACTCGCACGACGACGAAGAACAGGATGGTGGTCGCCGCGAATGTCCCGGTGACAGCGATGCCGTAGGCGGAGGCCAAAGCGGCAGCGGACCCGAAGCCGATCACGAGTCCGATCACGGCGATGTAGAGCAGCCTGTTGACCGCTGGAACGTAGATCTGTCCTTCCGCTCCCGACTTGTGCACGATCCGCAGCCGGGGCAGGAAGCCCAGCTGCATCGCCTGCCGGGTGACCGAGAACGTCCCTGAGATGACCGCCTGCGACGCGATCATCGCCGCGGCCACCGCGACCACGACCATCGGTAGCTGAGCCCAGTGGGGAAACATCTCGAAGAACAGATCGGTGGTCACCTTGGGCGAGCGGAGGATCATCGCTCCCTGGCCCAGGTAGTTGATGATCAGCGCGGGGAATACGACGAAGATCCACGCCCGGGTGACCGACGGCCGGTCGAATTGGCCGAGGTCGGCGTACAGCGCCTCGGCGCCGGTGACCACGAGCACGATTCCGCCGAGGGCCAGGAAACCGGTCAGGGGATGGTCGAGGAAAAACGCGAACCCGTAGCTAGGCGACAGCGCCTTCAGGATCACCGGGTTCCCGATGACCTTGGCGAGGCCGGAAGCCGCCAGGATGGCGAACCACAGCGCCATGGCCGGACCGAACAGGCGCCCGAGGGCATGCGTTCCGAACCGCTGGCTCGCGAACAGCACGGTAAGCAGGGTGAGCGTGACGGGCAGCACGAACGACTTCAGCCCCGGCTGCGCTGACCCGAGCCCTTCTACCGACGAGATGACGCTGATCGCCGGGGTGATCGTCGCGTCGCCGAAGAAGAGCGCCACTCCGAATATCCCCAGCAAGACCAGGGCCGCCTTCCCGGCCCGGCCTTTCACGCGCAGGCCCAGGACAAGCGCGACGAGAGCCATGATGCCGCCCTCGCCCCGGTTGTCCGCGCCCATGACAAAGGTCACGTACTTGACCGAGACGACCAGGACGATCGCCCAGACAACCAGCGAGATCATCCCGTCCACGCCGGCCACGTCCGGCCGGACGCCGTGCACCGCAAAGATGGAGCTCATCGCGTACAGGGGGCTCGTGCCGATATCGCCGAAAACGATGCCGAGCGCGCCGAGAGCCAGGGCCGCCGCGGCGGCACCCGACGCGCCGCTGGCGCCCTTCCTCCCGTTACGCCGCGCAGTCGCAGTGCCCCTCGGCTCGCCCCCGGCTGCCCGCAACATCGCGCCATCTCGCCGCCCCGGATGGCGAGCGGTCGCTAGCCAACGCCGACTACCCGGGCGCTTCGCGCTGTTCACTGTCGCAGCTTGCCATATGGACCTTGCGCAACAGGCTGCTTAAGCCCGCTACGGCGGAAAGCAAGATCTATGACCAGGCCGAGCACCGCTGAGCACTCGCGGATCTCGCCGCGCACGCGGGGTCGGCCTCCCTTGTGACCATGACCGTTAGTCGGCGGAATTGGATCAGTAGTTGGCGGAGGCGCTGTTACCGGGCTGGACCTTGGCGAGCTGCCGCCTTGGGATGCCTGCTAACCCCGTGAGCGCCCAGCCTCAATGCCGGGCGTCACGCGATTAGCGCGGGGGGAACCTTGAGCTCGTCGAGGTCATAGAGGTCTGCGATCGCAGTTGGATCGTCGTCGGCGCACACCCTGGCTATCGTACCGATCAGCTCGTCGTAGTCGGCGCCGGTCTGGCCCTTATAGGAAGCGTCCATGCGCCCCCACTCGTCCCAGGGGAGCATTTCCACCTTGTTGAGCGCGGCGAGGTCCTTGACCGCGTTGCCGCGGATCTCGGCCGGACCCCAGTTGGCGGTGCCGTGCACGCCGAACCGTGCGGCGTCGATGCGGCTCTCCCGGAAGGCGGTCCATGCCTCGCCGCCGCTGAGGAACTGACCGGGGCGCAGGTTTTCCGGCTCTGCCAGGATGTCCTTGCCGAGGATCTCCGAATCGATCCGTATCCAGCGTCCGTCCTTCTCGTGCCAGTACTCGGTGATCCAGTGGTCGAGGCCCTGCCCCGCCTGGAAGTATGTGGCGAACCCGCACCGGACCCGCGCCGCGACTCCGCGGTAACGCAGCAGCGCGCAGCTCAGCAGCGCGAAATGCCGGCAGGTGCCGATCACTCTCCGGTCCGGTTCGCGCGCGACATCGAGCGGGGCCGGGTCCAGCGTGAGCAGCGCCTCGATCAGGGAAGCAGCGGGGCGAACCTGGTTCTCGGCGAACCTGTCGTCGGGCAGCCCGAGGGCCTTGGCGTCATCAGGCTGGATGACCAGGGTATGAACCGGCCAGCAGATGCCCGCCGGCGCACCAGAAAGACGCTCAAGCGCCAGCGGGCTAACGCTCGCCAGGTCGGTCAGCGGACCGGGCAGGGCGTAGTCAATCCTGTTCGCCATACCGGGGATCATAAAGCCCGCGCCTATTTGCTGCCTTGCTCACCGGACATTGCAAGGCACGCGGACTTTCCGGCTGTTCGCGGGCACGGTGCCAGCTGCCGTGAGCAGGTTGTAACTATCGTGCTCGGCTCCGTCGGCCAGCCGGTCAGCCCTTGGGCGTGCGGGCGGCCATCCGGCACGGCACCGGAGTCTTCTCATCGAGGTGGTAGCTCGCGCAGACCCGGTGGTAGCCGTCAGCCACCCACAACGGGATTCCCTGGACCAGCAGCACGGGGGACAGTTTCTTACCGAGCTTGACCTTTTCGAGGTCGGTGGAGACCTCCGAGTCGTCCAGGCCCAGCAGCGGCAGGCCCGCGGCCCGCAGAATGTCCTTGGCGGCGTAGTGCTGCAGCGTTTGCTCTTTGCGCATGGCCTTGACCAGCTTGGCTGCCGCAGCAGGCCCGATCAGCAAAGAAAGATAGGACTCAGCGGCCGGAAAGTCCTGAGCTTCTGGCTCATCTGTCCAGTGCTCGCCAGCCAAAGACCCTCACGCTCCTCGTATCGGCCCCGCTGTCTCGTGCGCTTCCCGAGTTTTCAGGCTACTCCTGCGCTAGGCCCTCCGCCTGTGCAGGCCCTCGCGGTCGGTGGGCGCCCCGGGCTCTCGCGAACCCCGGGGCGCCCCTTACTGCCGACGCCGCCTGGTTAAGACCAGGTGCCTTCAGGTGTAGTGGCCACGGTTACTCCCGCACGCTGGACGGTCGCATGGTAGGTAACCGGTCCGGACAGCACGCTGACCGACCTGCTGCCGTCCGCTGGCACGAGTACCCGGTACGTCTTCCCGCCGGCGGTGTAGACCAGCGTGTCGGTATAGGTGCCCGACGGGTTGATGACGCCGATCGTGACCGTCTCGGAGGGCCCAGGCTCTGAACAGTTGCACCGGAACGTCAGTTCCGGCATGCCGGCGTGGTTGCGGCCCCCGTCGAGCTGATCACCGCAATCAGCCGCCCGGCATCGTCCCGAACATGCCAGTGACCGCCCCGCCGTGCCCTGACGACCGCGTAGCCGTCGCGGCGGAGGGGCCCGGCGGCCCGGGAGGACCCGGTCCAGGTCCTCGACCACCACGGGGTCCGGAGGGGGCAGCAGCCGAAAAGCGCCGGCGTCGACGAGCACCAGGGCGACCACCTCGGCGCCGTCCGTCATCCGTACCTCGTCTTAACAGTCATTCGTACATTGCTGCTGGTCTTCCTCGTCGCCGGGCCGCTGTGGTCCCGGTTTTTCCTCCTGCTGGTCTCCTACGGTGCCGTGTAGCCAGGGCATACATGCTGATAGCGTCATCCCCATATGGGCTGAATCTCGCGGCGGCCTGCTCTGGCCACGCGGGCAGCGGGTCCAGGGGGGATGGGGGGCGGGAGCCCCCCATGCTGAGGAGCGGGAGGCATGCGATTCACCGGCTTGTGCTGTGGAACATCGACCAGACGCTGCTTGATGTGACGAAGGTCACCCGCGCCGCGTATGCGGAAGCGTTCGTCGCGATCATCGGCCGACCGCTGGTCGCGCTCCCGCAGATGGTCGGCTGCACCGAACCGGAAATTTTCTTTGACGCGCTCGGCCGCAACGGCGTCAGCCTGCGCGCGGACGGGGAGTCCGAGCGGCTTGTCATCCCGTTCGGCTCGGAGTTCGCGACGCGCCTGGCCGCCCGCAGGGAGCAGCTCACCGCGCAGGGCAGCCTGATGCCTGGCGCGGCGGAGGCACTAGCGGCGGTGAAAGGCATCGAAGGCGTGGTCCAGTCGGTGCTCACCGGATCGAGCCGTCCCAACGGGGCGCTCAAGCTGCGCGCATTCGGCCTTGACCGGTACCTCGACCTGATGGTCGGCGGTTTCGCGGGCTCCGAGGTCTACCCGAAGGGCGCATTGCTGCGCGTGGTGCGGCTGCGGGCGCAGGAGAAGTACAAGGCAAGCTTCGACGAGAGGGCGACCATCTACGTCGCCGACTCGCCCCGCGACGTCGAGGCCGCCAAGACCGGCGGCGCCACGTCGGTGGCGGTGGCAAGCGGCCGGGCCTCCTCCGCCGAGCTCCGAGACGCAGGCGCCGATCTGGTCCTCCGCGACCTCACGGATCCCGGGCCCCTCGTCACCCTCATCACGAACCCGAGCGACTAACCGTTCAAGCGGGTTGGCTCTGCCTGTTGCGCGGGTGCGCCGGGCCGACGGATGCTTGATCAATGACTGACAACGAGGCCGACGGCGCCCTCGCAGGGCAGACATCGGGGCAGGCATCGGGGCAGGGATATGGTGCGACGCTCTGGGCGCCGGACGCGAGCACCATCAAGAACGCTCGGGTTACCCATTACATCCGCTGGCTAGCCGGGCGTGGCGTCGATCTCGCCCCGCCGGGCGGCGCGGCCGAGGGGTCGGCGGCGTACCAGCGGCTCTGGCGGTGGTCCACCGATCATCCGGGCGAGTTCTGGATCTCGGTCTGGGACTATTTCCAGGTTCTCGGGCATCGACCGGCGAGCGGCCCAGCCCTGACCGGTACCGCGATGCCCGACGTCCACTGGTTCCCCGGGGCCACGCTGAACTACGCGCGCAACGCGCTAAGGACGGCCACAACAGACCCGGACAGGCCGGCCATCGTCTTCTCCTCGGAACGCGGCAGGGACGGGACGCTCAGCTATGGCGACCTCGCGGCCGAGGTAGGCCGCGTCGCGACCGGCCTGCGCCGGCTCGGGGTGACGAAGGGCGACCGGGTCGTCGCCCTGCTACCGAACATCCCAGAGACCGTCATCGGCCTGCTCGCGGCGGCGTCCATCGGCGCGATCTGGTCCGCGTGCTCGCCCGACTTCGGCACCCGCAGCGTGGTGGACCGCTGGGCGCAGATCGAGCCCAAGGTCATGCTGGCCATGGACGGCTACACCTACAACGGCAAGGACTACGGCAGGGCCGCCGTCGTCGAGGAGATCGTCGCCAGCCTCCCGACGCTCCAGGCCGTCGTCATGGTGGACCTGCTCGGCACCGCGCAGGCTCGGCCGCCAGCCCTGCGGGAAGAAGTCCGGCTGCTGCACTGGCCCGCCCTGGGCGGCGCGCCTGCGTCAGCGGAGCCGGAGTCAGGGCCGGAGTCAGGGCCGGGGCCCACGTTCGAGGAGGTCGAGTTCGAGCATCCGCTCTGGGCCGTCTACTCAAGCGGGACGACCGGGCTGCCCAAGCCGATCGTGCACGGCCAGGGCGGCATCGTTCTCGAGCACCTGAAGTCGCTCGCCTTCCACCTCGACCTAGACGGCGGCGACCGATTCTCCTGGTACACCACGACCGGTTGGATGATGTGGAACTTCCAGGTCGCCGGCCTGCTGGTAGGCGCAACGATCGTGCTTTACGACGGGTCCGCCAGCTATCCGGACCTAGCCCGCCTCTGGCGGCTCGCCGCCGACCATGAGGTCAGTTACTTCGGCGTCGGTGCCCCCTACCTGATGGCCGGTCAGAAGGCGGGGCTCAAGCCCGGCGAGACCTGCAACCTGGACAACCTCAGGGGCATCGGCTCGACCGGGTCGCCGCTGCCCCCGGAGACCTTCGCCTGGGTGTACGACCGGGTCAAGAAGGACGTTCAGCTGGGCTCGATGTCCGGCGGCACCGACATGTGCACCGGGTTCGTCGGGCATACCCCGCTGCTCCCCGTCCGTGCCGGTACGATCTCCGGCCCGTTCCTTGGCGTGCGGGTGGAGTCGTTCGACGAGCACGGCCAGCCGGTCACGAACCAGGTCGGCGAGCTTGTGATCACCGAGCCGATGCCGTCGATGCCGGTCTTCTTTTGGAACGACACCGGCGGCAAGCGGTACGCGGAGAGTTACTTCACCGACTTCCCCGGGGTCTGGCGGCACGGCGACTGGATCGAGATGAGTCCGGATGGCAGCTGCGTGATCTACGGCCGATCCGACGCCACGCTCAACCGGGGTGGCGTGCGGATGGGTACGAGCGAGTTTTACCGGGTCGTCGAGGCCTTCCCCGAGGTCGCCGACTCACTCGTGGTGGACACGGGACGTCTGGGTCAAGAGGGAAGGCTTGTGCTGTTCCTTCAGCTAGCCAGCGACCAAGAGCTAACCGATGACCTCGTGCAAAGGATCAAGACCGCATTGCGTCAGCAACTCTCACCAAGGCACGTACCCGATGAGATCCGCACAGTGCCCGGCGTCCCGCGCACTCTGTCTGGTAAAAAGCTTGAGGTCCCGGTCAGGAAGATCCTCCTCGGCTCCCCCATAGAGAAGGCCGCCGATCCGAGCGCGCTCGCTAATCCGGAAGTGCTCGCTTCCTACGTCCCGGGTTCTAGGCTGTAGACAGAGGCATCGAGGCGCACTGAGCGCGCCCAGTGACCGGATAGAGGTCCTGATTTCCCGCTAGCGGCGAACCACGGCGATGCTGGGCTGCCGCCTGTCCGTGTGACGGACGGCACAACGCCAGTGCCGTCGGCGGGCATCACGAAGGAGTGGACACGTAATGCCGGAACGCGCGGCCGAGGCAATGCTGACCCCGGACGACTCAAGCTCGGACGACACGGGATCGCAGAGCGCAAGTCCCTAAGACGCACGGGAAAAACTGCTCGCCGATGCGGCGGCACTGCTCTCCCGCGACCAACCCGGGACCGACTTTCTCGCCGCGTACTACCGGCTCGTCGCTCCCGAGGACCTCACCGCCGCCGGACCCGAGCGGCTGGCAATGACGGCCGCACACCATGCCGCGCTCGGCGCCACGCGCCCGCAGGGCCGTCCGATAGTCAGCTTTCGCCCAGCCGATGACGCCTCGCTCACCGGTACGGGGACGGTGGTCGACCTCGTCACCGACGACATGCCTTACCTGGTCGACTCGGTCACGATGGCGCTCAACCGGCATGCCGCGGATGTTCGGCTGATCGTGCACCCGATGCTGACGGTTCGCAGGGACGTGGCAGGCGCCGCGCACGGGCTCGCTCCTGGCCCGGTCATCCTGCCCGGCTCGGTCGACGGGCGGACCGCCAGTGACGCCACTGCCAGTGACGCCACTGCCAGTGACGCCACTGCCAGCGACGGTGCGGTCCCCGAGTCGTGGATCCACGTCGAGCTCAGCCAGGTAGCGGATGGGCAGCGCCTCGCCGCCGATCTGCGCGGTGTCCTCGACGACCTGCGGGTCGCGACGGAAGACCAGCGGCGGATGCGCGGTGCCGCCCGCGAGCTTGTCGCGATGCTGACCGACGATGGCGACCCCGAGGAGGCCGAGGCGAGCGAGCTGCTCGCCTGGCTGTCGGCAGGTCACTTCACCTTCCTCGGCTACCGAAGGTATGACCTGGTCCGTTCGGGCACGGAGCCGGAGCTACGGCCCGTCCCAGGTACCGGTTTCGGCATCCTCCGCCACGACGGTACCGATGGTTTCACCATCACGCCGCCCGGCGGCACGGTCGGACACACCAGGGCGGCACAGCTGCTCGTGCTCGCCAAGTCATCCACCCGCTCCACCGTCTTCCGGCCGAGTTACCTCGACTACGTAGCGGTCCGCACGTTCAGCCACGAGACCGGCGAGGTCACCGGCGAGTACCGGTTCCTCGGCCTCTACACACAGGCGGCGTACACCGAGTCGATCACTCGCATCCCGGTGATGCGCCGCAAGGTCGACCGGCTGCTCGCCGATGCCGGGCTGCCCGCCGATAGCCACGACGGGAAAGCACTCGTCGAGATCCTCGAGGGGTTCCCGCGCGAAGAGATGTTCGAGATCAGCGCGGAGCAGCTCGCCCCGATCGCCCTGGCGGTGCTCAGACTCGGCGAGCGGAAGCAGGTCAGGCTGTTCCTGCGCCCCGACGCGTACGGCCGGTACGTGTCCTGCCTGGTCTACCTGCCAAGGGACCGGTACACCACGCAGGTCAGACTGCGCGCACAGGAGATCTTGCGCAGTGCGCTCGGCGGCGTCTCTGTCGACTACAGCGCGATGGTGGGTAATTCGGCGCTGGCCCGGCTGCACGTCGTGGTGCACGGCGAGAAGGGCCGCCCGCTCGCGACGGTGAACCAGGCCGAGTTGCAGGCGCGGATCGCGGCCGCGGTCCGCTCGTGGGATGAGGACCTGGCCGCCGAGGCCGAGCGCCAGCTCGGTCCCGAGCGCGCCGCCACCGTGCTGCGGACCTGCGCCGGCGCCATTCCCCAGACGTACAAGGCCGATACGTCCGCGGTGGCCGCTGTGGAAGACCTCGCGGTGGTGCTGCGGCTGCGCGAGGAATCCGTCCCCTTCGCGATGAAGCTTTCCATCAGGACTAACGAACCCTGGCGACTGCGGCTTTTCCGACTGTCTCCAATTACGTTGTCTGACGTGCTGCCGCAGCTTCAGCACATGGGGCTCCAGGTGCTTGACGAGCATCCTTACGAGTTCGGTGGAACCGCGCGTCCGTTCTGGATCTATGACTTTGGCCTTAGGGCGCAGCAGGGCGAGCTGACCGAGGCGGAAGCGGAGACAGTCCGGGTCGCGTTCGAGGCGGCGCTGACCGCGCTATGGAGCGGCCAGACCGAGGACGACGATTTCAACGGCCTGGTCCTCGACGCCGGGCTGACCTGGCGGCAGGTCGTGGTGCTGCGCGCGTACACCAGGTACCTGCGGCAGGTCGGCACCCAGTTCAGCCAGAGCTACCTGCAGCGGGTGCTGCGCTCGAACCCGGCGATCACCCGGCTGCTCGTCCGGCTCTTCGAGTCCCGGTTCATCCCGGACCGCCAGGTCGGTGCGGACGAGCGGTGTGACGCGCTCGCCGAGGAGCTCCGCTCCGCGCTCGATGAGGTCGTGAGCCTGGACCACGACCGGATTCTCCGCTCCTACCTGGCGCTTATTGAGGCGACCCTGCGCACGAACTACTTCGTCGCCGAAGCGCCGTACCTGGTGCTCAAGCTCGCGCCGGAGAGCGTGCCCGGGGTGCCCGCGCCGCGGCCGAAGTTCGAGATCTTCGTGTACTCGCCGCGGCTTGAGGCCGTCCATCTGCGGTTCGGTGCGGTGGCGCGCGGCGGTCTTCGCTGGTCGGAAAGGCCCGAGGACTTCCGCACCGAAGTGCTCGGCCTGGTGAAGGCGCAGGAGGTGAAGAACTCGGTCATCGTGCCCTCGGGGGGAAAGGGCGGTTTCGTCTGCAAGCGGCTGCCCGACCCGGCCGACCGCGACGCCTACCAAGCCGAGGTGCTCGGCTGCTACCGGACGTTCATCGCCGCGATGCTTGACGTCACGGACAACATCGTTGGCGACCGGGTAGTGCCGCCACCCGGCGTGGTACGGCTCGACGGCGATGACCCCTACCTGGTCGTGGCGGCAGACAAGGGGACCGCGACGTTCTCCGACGTCGCCAACGAGATCGCCGGCCAGTACGGGTACTGGCTCGGAGACGCGTTCGCCTCCGGCGGTTCCGAGGGCTACGACCACAAGAAGATGGGCATCACCGCCCGGGGCGCCTGGGAATCGGTCCGCTGGCACTTCGCGACGCTGCACCTTAACCCGGACACCGACGACTTCACCGCGGTGGGCATCGGCGACATGTCCGGCGACGTGTTCGGCAACGGGATGCTGCTGTCGCGGCACCTGCGGCTTGTCGCGGCCTTCGACCACCGGCACGTGTTCGTCGACCCCGCACCGGACCCCGCCGTCAGCTTCGCCGAGCGGCAGCGACTTTACGACCTGCCGCGCTCGTCGTGGGCGGACTACGACCAGGCGCTGATCTCGGCGGGGGGCGGCGTGTGGCCGAGGACGGCCAAGTCGGTTCCGCTGACCGCCGCGGTACGCGAGGCGCTTGGGCTGGATACCGGTGCCATCGCGATCTCTCCGGACGAGCTTATCTCCGCGATCTTGCGGGCACCGGTTGACCTGCTGTGGAACGGCGGCATCGGCACCTATGTCAAGGCATCGCACGAGACGCACGCCGACGCGGGAGACCGGTCAAGCGACGCGGTGCGCGTCGACGCCACCGACCTGCGAGCGCGGGTCGTCGCCGAGGGCGGCAACCTCGGCTTCACCCAGGCCGCGCGGATCGAGTACGCGCTTGACGGCGGCCTGATAAACACCGACTTCATCGATAACTCGGCCGGGGTGGACACCTCCGACCACGAGGTCAACATCAAGATCCTGCTGGCCGGCGCGATCGCGAGCAACGAGATCCGCACCGAGCAGCGTGGCGAGGTGCTGCACGCGCTGACCGATGAGATCGCCGCGCACGTGCTTCGGCATAACGATGGGCAGAACATGGCGCTCGCGGTCGCCCGGTTCCAGGCGCCGCGGCTGCTTCATGTGCACGCCCGTTACCTGCGCCAGCTCATCAGGGATAACCGGGTGTCGCTTGCGACCGACGGGCTGCCTGGGGAGAAGGAGATCGCGGCGCGGCGGTCGGCTAGCGTCGGGCTGACCACGCCCGAGCTCGCGGTGTTGCTCGCGCACACCAAGATCGCCGCTGGTCAGGAGGTACTCGCCTCCGACCTGCCCGACGACCCCTCGCTGCCGTCCACGCTCGCCGGGTACTTCCCCGCGCCGCTGCGGGAACGGTTCGCTCAGCAGCTCGGTGTCCATCGGCTTCGCCGGGAGATCATCACAACCTCGGTGATCAACGAGATGGTCGATACCGGCGGGTCGACGTTCCTGTTCCGGCTCGGCGAGGAGACGGGCCTGCCGGTCGAGGACATCACCCGCGCCTGGCTGGTGGCCAGTGAGGTTTTCGGCATGCCGGCGTTCTGGCGGCGAGTCGAAGGGCTAGCGTCCAGCGTCGACATGGACGCCCGGATCGCGGTAGTCCTCGAGGCACGCAAGCTCATAGAGCGGGCAAGCAGGTGGCTGCTTGTGAACAGGCGGTCGCCGTTCGGCATCGCCGAGACGGTGAGCTATCTGGCCGAGGGAGTCACCTCGGTCCGTTCTGCCATACCTAAGATTTTGTCCGGGCGGGATCTGGCGGGCTACGAGGAGCGACGCTCCTCCTTCGCGGGCCGCAGTGTGCCCGCGGACCTCGCCGATGAGGTCGCGGCGATGGTGCCGTCGTACTCGGCGTTCGACATCGTGACGAGCGCCGCCGCGACCTCCTGCGGGGTGGCGGAGACCGCGGCGGTCTACTTCACGCTTGGGGACCGGCTCCAGATCGGGCGGCTGCGGGACCTGATCGTCTTGCTGTCGCGCGAGGACCGCTGGACGGCGATGGCCAGGTCCGCGCTCCGCGACGACCTGTACGCCGCGCACGCCGCGCTGACCAGGGCCGTACTCGCCGGATTCGACGGCGAGCCGTCGGCCGACGCTGCGCAGCGGGTCGCGGCATGGGAGGCGCGGAACTCGGTCGCAGTCTCCCGGGCATCGGCGACGCTCGCCGAGATCTGGGAGAGCGATCGGTTCACCTTCACGACCCTCTCGGTCGCCGTCCGCGTGATCAGGACGCTGGTATAGGACGCCTCAGGCTGTGCTAGCCGAGGACCAGCGCTAGCCGAGGACCAGCGCTAGCCGAGGACCAGCGCTAGCCGAGGACCAGCGCTAGCCGAGGACCAGCGCTAGCCGAGGACCAGCGAGGCCTGGGTTCCCGGCCGGATGACCGTCACGGCTGGCCGGGTGGCACCGGGCTGCCAGGAGGCTAGCTGCGTCTTGGTGGTGAAGATGAACTCGGCGACCAGGCTGTCGCCGCGGGTCGGCCAGCCGAAGCCAACGAGGGCGTCGCTGCTGACAAAGGTTCCCGGCACGACGGTCAGTCGGCCGCTGGCGACGGACGCGACTTCGAGTTGCATGGCAAGCGCGCCGTCATCGCCGGTGCTTGCCAGGCTCACCTGGAGCGCGAGGAAACCACCGCTCGGGCTGAACGCGCCGCCTGACGCCGAACTCGCCCCTGGCAAGGTGATCACGATCTGTCGGCCTGTCGCTAGATCGAGCACCTGGACGCGGCACGTCTTGGCGCACCGCGACGTCCAGGCGATCTCGGTCGGGCTCGCCGCGATCACTCCGGCAAACGTGCGGCTGGCCTGCGGAGCGGCCGGGTCCCACAGCTTGTAGGTCGGCGTTCCCGATGGCTGGGTGAGCGGTGCGAGCAGCAGGCCGCGGTCGGTTGCCTGGTCGATGACATATCCGGACGGCAATTCGACCTGTCCGCCCATCGGCGCGCCGGTGACCCGCACCTCTCGTGCCGTCGCCGCTGCGGTGTTTAGGTTGACGCCGCCCGGATAGCTGGTCAGCCACACGGCACCCGCGGTGGCGGACGGCGCGACCAGGTTGGCCGTGCCGACCCGGGTCACCGACCGCGCGCCGTCGGCAAGAAACCAGATGGGCATCGGCGTCCTGGGGCAAATGAGGCAGTCCACCGAGGCGGCGGGACTGGCCTGCACCGCCCAGCCATCGGCGATGCGAATGAACTGGTAGCCGGAACTGACATCGGGCAGGCCGCCAATCGGCTCCGAGCGGCCCGAGGCCGGCGAGAACCAGACGGGCTGCGTTCCCGCGACAGGCAGCCGCAGGCTGCTCGCCCACGGCAGGGTGCGCCCGACGATACCGTTGGGCTCGCCCGGCACCGGTGCCGGGCTCGCGGTCGTTGGGGGAGTAGCCACCGGGACCCGCTGGTGATGCGGGCGGCTGAGGTAAACGACGCCCGCGACAGCCACACCGATGAGCGCGGCGATCGCGGCCAGGCGGCGCGGCCACGGACTTGGCTCGCGGTCACCGCCCTGGTTGAGGATGTCATCCATCGCCGCACCCCCAAGAGCATGTCGACTATGGGCACCACGATACGTGGCTCATCGACGCGGCGTCCTCCGCCGCGGGGATCGAGGCTTAGGAGGCGGTGGCGTAGTTCGGGCCGCCGCCGATCGCGATGACAGTGACCTTGGCCGCGCCGGCCGGCGGGTCGATGGCGGCGAAGGAGAGGAGCTGCTGGGTCTCCAGCGATTTTCTTGGGGCGGACTTGGTCTTCGGGAGCAATGGCAGGAAGTTCGCAGGCACCTCGATTGGCCCACCCGGCTGGGCGGAGGAGGTCTTGCTGATCGCGCCGAGGCGCGAGACCGTGCTGTTCAGGTACATGGTGTAGAGCACAAGAGCGCCGCCGGACGCGGTGCGCAGCGCGAACGTGGGATAGGGCGCGCCCTCTAGGTACCACTGGTAGAGGTCGCCGGGCGGCGCCGTTAGGCCGTGCTCGCTTACCCCCTGGTACATGCCGGTGGTTAGCGGGCCGGTCGCGACCGCCTTCGCCGCCGCGCTCGCGGGGCCGTCATCCACCACGGCGGCTTGCAGCGGGCCAGTGACGGCGGGCAGCGCGAACAGGGTGGTTGCCGTCAGGGGTACCTGGGGGACGTAGCCGTTGCCATCCGTCGCCAGCCGGGGGAGCGCCATGCCCGATGCGAGCCGCGAGGTGCTGGCCAGTTGCCAAGGAGCCGTCGCACTTGCCTGCTCGAAGACCATCAGCACGTCGCCGTCGACCGGAACCGCCGCCCCGGCGACCTGAGTGGCCGTGCCGTCGGCCGGTGCCGTGCCCTTGACCGTCTGCGCGACGCCGGCGACGAAGAAGCGCGGATAGCCCGCTGGCTCGGGAAGGTAGATGGCGGGCGTGCCGTAGGCGTACTGGTCGAAGTCCGGCTTGCCGTAGAAGCAGCCTTCGCCGGAGGAGGACGGTGTGCTGCAGAAGGACTCGGGGTGGTTGACCATCGCGGCGAGGATCGAATGCTGAACACCGGTGACGACCGACAAAGCAAGCGCCGAATCGTTCGTCCGCGCCGCCTTGACGTTGGCGTCGATGTACGCGTCGAAGATCTCGCGGGCCTGCGCCGTGGTCAGTGCGGGCGCGGGCGGGCCGGCACTCGAGCTCGTGGTGGCCGGGGGTGACGAGGTGCAGCCCCCGGCAGTGGCCGCTACCACTAGGACGAGAGCCGTCCCAAGGGCCAGCCGGGACCAGCGCAGGCGCGTCAAGCGCGTCAGGGATGCCACAGTTCGGGACTATACCGGCTACTGAGGGAATCTCGGCGGGTGCTCGATACGCTGACAGGCCCGTATTCGCGTAGGCTTTCCCGCATGGCAGCTACCGATCCCGCCGATGAGATACCGGAACTGTCGTCCAAGCTGGACACCATCGAGGCAGTAGTCGATCCAGAGGCGATGCGTACCGAGGCAGCGGACCTGCGCGAGCAGTCCGCCGACCCGGGACTGTGGGAAGACCAGGCACGCGCGCAGCAGGTCACAAGGAGGCTTTCCTACCTCGAAGGGGAGCTTGCCAGGATGGAGAACCTGCGGCAGCGGCTTGCGGACACCAGCGTGCTGTTTGAGCTTGCCGACGATGAGCACGACCAGTCCGCCAGGGACGAGGCGATCGCCGACCTCGCCGCGGTGCGCAGGGAGATCGATGCGCTTGAGGTCCGCACGCTGCTGAACGGGGAGTACGACGTCCGCGAGGCGCTGATCACGATCAACTCGCAGGCGGGCGGCGCGGACGCGGAGGACTTCGCGGGGAACCTGCAGCGTATGTACCTGCGCTGGGCGGAGCGGCACAAGTACCCGGCCGAGGTCTACGACGTTTCTTACGGTGAGGCGGGCATCAAGTCCACCACGTTCGCGGTCAAGGCGCCCTACGCGTATGGCACCCTCCGCGGCGAGCAGGGCACGCACCGGATGGTTCGCATCTCCAAGTACGACAACCAGGGCCGCCGCCAGACCTCGTTCGCCGGGGTCGACGTGCTGCCCGTGGTCGAGCAGACCGACCACGTGGACATCCCCGACGACGAGCTCCGGGTCGACGTGTTCCGTTCCTCAGGGCCAGGCGGCCAGGGCGTCAACACGACCGACTCGGCGGTGCGGATCACCCACCTGCCGAGCGGGATCGTCGTCTCCTGCCAGAACGAGCGGTCGCAGATCCAGAACAAGGCCTCGGCGATGGCCGTGCTCCAGGCCAAGCTGCTCGAGCGGCGGCGCCTTGAGGAGGCCAAGGAACTTGACGCGCTGCGCGGCGACGGCGGCCGGGCCTGGGGCACCCAGATAAGGAACTACGTCCTCTATCCGTACCAGAGCGTGAAGGACGTGCGGACCGGTCACGAGACCGGCCAGGCACTGGCCGTACTCGAAGGCGAGATCGACGACTTCATCGACGCCGAGATCCGCTGGCTCCGCCGCGGCGAGCGCTAAGCAGAAACGTCGAACCACGGGTCCGTTCCGACGACCTGTTTTGCTCTTTCGCTTTCCTTGTCCGCGCTAAGGGACTACGTGGGTGGCGATGAGGAGGCAGAGCAGGACAAGCAGCCCGGCAGCGACCAAAAGCTGCGGCGTGAGGTTGGCCGGGCCGTGGTGGTGGACGTGTGCGCGGGCCGCACGGCAGGCGGAGCAGCGGCCCTCGACCACGGGACCTGCGCAGTGAGCGCAGACCAGATGCTCGCAGCTCATCTCAAATCCCTTCGGTAGCGGTGCCCCGGTGCACTTGGCGTGATCTGGAGCCTTAGCAGCCAGTTTCCCCTTAGACTGTTCCCTGGCTAACCCAGGTTACCCGTAAGTTGCCCGGCTACGCCGGAAACATCCGAGTGGCGGCCGACCAGCACGGACG
>Ga0302314_10002900_pt1 | contig 31814 bp, 33 predicted proteins | sample III_Palsa_N2_3_FD_200533 | JGI IMG/M metagenome (GOLD analysis project Ga0302314, IMG submission 200533) | Peat permafrost microbial communities from Stordalen Mire near Abisko, Sweden - III_Palsa_N2_3 | ecosystem: Environmental > Terrestrial > Soil > Palsa > Peat permafrost | place: Sweden... | reverse complement strand
GACCCTACCCTGGCGAAACCGAAGGACAACGAAGGACAATGGGAGGCATGCAGGAGATCGAGCTTCCCGTGCGCCTGGCCGGCCGGCTGATCGTGCTCGACCCCGGGAGGAGGATCCTGCTGTTCCGGTACGACGACCGGTCGTCGAAGAGCTGGCACTGGGCCACGCCCGGCGGCGGCGCCGACCCCGGCGAGGACCACTACGCGGCCGCGTGCCGGGAGCTCACCGAGGAAACCGGCTGGGCCGACGTCCCGGTCCGGCCGGGGACGGTGTTCGAGCGCTGGGTGATCCTGGACTTCGGCGGCCGGGCCGTCCGCCAGCACGAGCGGTACTTCCTGGCCCGGGTGCCGGTCGACCAGCGCCCCCTGGGTGACGTGGCCGCGATGCACCGCAGTGACGGGATCCGCGCCGCGCGCTGGTGGACGGCGGCCGAGCTCGACACCACCGACGAGGCGGTGTTCCCCGAGCGGCTGGCCGACCGGATCAGGGAAATCAGCCCAGACAGCTGATCAGATCTCGTTACCCCAGTAGTAGCGGGCGACCGTCTCGACCAGCCGGAGCTTCTCGTTCTGCTCGTTGAAGCTCATCGTGGGAAGGTCGGCCGACTGGGCGAACCCCCCGTTCGTCGCGATGGCCACGTCGAACTCGCCCCGCTCCTCGATGACCGGGTCGACCCGGTCGAGGATGGACTCCACCGTCTCCAGACCGCCGGACGACACGTCGACGACCCCGAGGCTGATCACCAGGCCGGGCTTGACCAGCTCAAGCGGCAGCCGGGCGGCGGGGTCGACGGGGAAGTCGAGGCCCAGCCGGTTGAACGGCGTGCTGTCGAGCAGGGTCTCCACCGCGGTCGGGTCGTAGCCGCGCGCGGTGGTCGGCAGCGGCCCGGAGTCGGTCAGGTCGAGGCCGACCCGGAAGTCCTCGGGAACCGCGAGCCCGGCGACCGCGGCCCGGTCGGCCGCGATCATCGCGGCGAGCACCGCGTCGACGTCGCCGCCCGCCGCGGCGAGCGATTCCCGTCCGGCCACGGTCAGCAGCGGCGGGTAGAGCGGGTTGCCGAGGGCGACGTAGGCGACGCCGTCGACGGAGAGGGCCTCGATCTCGGCGTGCAGGATCGCGGCCAGCGCCGCCCCGGACGCGGTGATCGCGGCGATGGAGCCAGGCCCGGACAGGGACGAGCCGACCGCGGCCAGGTACCCGGGGGAGGGCAGCTGGACGAAGACCGGGCGGTCGACCACGGCGAGCACCGGCGCCACCTCGTCCCGCGCGAGCCGGCCCGCCGGGGCCGGGGCCGGGACCCCGGCCCCGGCCCCGGTCCCGGTCCCGGCCACAGCCGGGACCGCGGTCACCGACCGCCGTCGCGCGGCCGGGATGCCGGCCGCGTCGGCCAGCGGCGCGGGCCCGTCGGCCGGGGCGAAGCCGGAGACGCGGTCGTAGACGACGGACTCGAAGGACGACCGGCGGAACTGGCCGTCGCCGACCATCGACAGGGTGAGGCGGCGCTGCAGGTGGGCCGCGCCGGTGACCGCCTCCTGCTCGGCCGCGGCCAGCGCGTCGCCCGACAGCCCGCCGGCCCGGGCGGTGAGCAGCGCCGACGGCCGCACGAGCGAGCCGTGCTGTTCGATGTGGTACTTGAAATCGTCGGCCATGTCTGCCTCCGGGGCAAAGTCGTCGGATCCGGCAGCGTGTCCGATATTTTTGTTTTCATCGGGCACGCCCTCGGGGGGTACGGGGGGTCGTCGCCCCGGGAGATATCAGGGCTTGCGGGCGCCGGCCCACTCGGGGAAGTCCAGGTCGAACCCGGCGGCCCGCAGCGCGTCCTCGCAGATCTTCTGGTCCTCGTCCGGGCTGCCGCCGGAGATCCCGAAGCCGCCGAGGATGGCCCCGTCCCGCTTGAGCGTGTAGCCGCCCTTGGTGGCGACGATGGGGTGCTGGCCCATCCGCCCGACCTGGGTGAAGAACACCGGGTCGGAGTTCCGCCAGCCCTCGAGCATGTACGTGGGCCGCTGCATGACGGCGGCCGAGTACGCCTTGGACAGCGCGATGTCCGGGGTCATCGGCCGTGCTCCGTCCATCCGCTCGATCAGCACGACGAAGCCGCCGTAGTCGACGACCGCGATGGACAGCGCCTTGCCAAGCTCAAGTCCCCGGGCTCGGGCGTCATCGGCGAGGGTCCTGGCTTCGGCGAAGGGCAGCGTCATCGTCTCTCCTACTCAGCGTCATCGGTTCGGCCTCGCAATGGGAAGGCGCGGCCAGCCTATGACCGGCGCGAAGGCCGATCAACGGCCTGACCGCGCACCAGCCGAACTCTAATCTTTCGGCCCCCAGGTGGCCCGGGCGACCTGGGCGACCAGCGCCAGCTTGGCGTACTCCTCGTGCGGGGTGAGCCGGTTGCCGCCGTCGGCGATCGAGGCGAAGCCGCACTGCGGGCTCAGCGCCAGCTGGCCGAGATCGACGTACCTGGCCGCCTCGCCGATCCGCCGGGCCAGCTAGCCACCGCCGCGCGCCCCGGCCGATCAGCACGCGCAAGCTAAGCCTTCACGATCAAAGCCCACAACCGGTCAAGGTGAACGGTCCCGTGGTTCCCGCCCCCGCCATACATCCATGTGGTCGGGGCGGCCTCCTAGACTGCCGGGAGAACCAACGGAAGGACGACACGTGACCACACCAGCATCACCAGCCAGGGCAGGCCGGGGCGGCGGGGGCGGCGGGGGCCGGCGGCGGAAGCCGCCCAAGCGGGTCGAGGTCGCGCGCGTGTCGCGGATCGCGCCCCGGCTGGTCTCGGTCTGGGTCGGCGGCGAGGACCTCGGGGCCTACGCCGACGCCGCCCCGACGTCGCACCTCAAGGTGTTCCTGCCCCCCAAGGGACAAGGCGAGCTCCTGCTGCCGACCTACACCGACGAGGGCCAAGTCTGGGAGCATGACGACGCGCTGCGCCCGGTCGTGCGGACCTACACGCCGCGCCGGTACGACGCGGCCAGCGGGACGGTGGAGATCCAGTTCGTGCTGCACGGGGCGGGCCCGGCCTCGGAGTGGGCCGAGCGGGCCAGCGTCGGCGACCAGCTCGCGATCGGCGGCCCGGGCGGGCGGTTCGAGCTCGACCAGGCCGCGGTCAGCTGGTGGATCGCCGCCGACGAGTCGGCGATTCCCGCCCTCGGCACCCTGCTCGAGGCGCTGCCGGCCGGGGCCAACGCCCGGGTGCACGTCGAGGTGGCGGACGCCGACGACGAGATCGTGCTGCCGACTAAGGCGAAGGCGGCGATCAGCTGGCATTACCGGCGGCCGAACGCCTACGGCGCCGCGCTGCTCGACGTCGCCGGCACCGACGGCATCGACCCGAACGCGCGGGTCTGGGTGGCCTGCGAGGCCGCGGCGATGCGGGCCATCCGCCGCCGCTTCATCGCCGAGCGGCCCTTCCAGCCCTCCTTGATGGTCACCCGCGGCTACTGGCGGGTCGGCGAGGAGAACCACCCCGACCACGACTACGGCGACGACTAGCCGCTGACGACCGAACCCCGCACCTCAGACGCCTACAGGCCTACAGGCCTACACGCCGACGCGGCCGTCGATCCGCTCCCTGAGCAGGTCGGCGTGCCCGCAGTGGCGGGCGTACTCCTCGATCATGTGCACGAGGACCTCGCACAGCGTGAGCGTGCCGCCGTCCGGCATCGTGCCGCGCACGTTCAGGTCGCTCGCGTCGGCGACGTAGCGCTCGGCGAAGGCGACGGCGTCTCGCCAGGACTGCCAGGCTTCGGCGACGAGGTCGGGGTCGGCCACCGCCCCGTCCCAGTCGGCGCCGACCGGGGTGTACAGCTTGGGCGTGTCCTGGCCCGCCATCACCGCCTGGAACCAGTTCCGCTCGACCTGGGCCAGGTGCCGGACGAGGCCGAGCAGGGACATGGTGGACGGCGGCACCGACCGCTGGGCCAGCTGGGCGGCGTCGAGGCCCGCGCACTTCATCTCCAGGGTGAGCCGGTAGGCGCGCAGGTAGTCGACCAGCGTCGAGCGCTCGTCCGTGAGTTCCTCGCCGTCGAACCGCGGGTCGTCGGCCGCGGCCATCCACTCGCCGGGACGCGTCCCGGCTGACCACCGCTCGGGTACGGTCTCGGCCGCGCTGTCGTCGGGCACGTTACTGACCCACCCTTCCGTCGATCCGCTCCCTGAGCAGGTCGGCGTGCCCGCAGTGCCGGGCGTACTCCTCGATCATGTGGACGAGCACCGAGCGCAGCTGGACGGTCTCGCTGCCCCCCAGCGTGCCGAGAGCGGCGAGATCATCGGCGTCGGCGACGTAGCGCTCGGCGAAGGCGACCTCGGCCCGCCAGTCGGCCCAGGCCTGGGCGACGAGGTCGGGGTCGGCGACCGCGCCGTTCCAGTCGCGATCGTCCTCATCGTCCGACCAGTACAGCGGGGGCGCGTCCTGGCCGGCCATCACCCGCCGGAACCACTGCCGCTCCACGTCGGCCAGGTGCCGGATGAGGCCGAGCAGGGACAGGTTGGACGGCGGGACCGACCGCCGGGCCAGCTGGGCGGCGTCGAGGTCGGCGCACTTCATCTCCAGGGTGAGCCGGTAGACGCGCAGGTACCCGACCGCCGTTGACTTCTCGTCGACGAACTCGGCGCCGTCCAGCCGCGAGTCGTCGGTCGGGTCGACCCACTCGCGGACGTTGGGCGTCGCTGGCTTCCACCAGCGTTCGGGCAGGGGCTCGTCTGCGGTGTCCTCGGGCATAGCACTATTTTGTCAGCCTGGTTTTGCGGTGTCATGGCAATTTCGGTCAGGCCGCGTCCGGTCAGGCCGAGGCGCGGACGATGACCTGGCCGGGGGCGGGGGAGAGGTCGGCGGCGTCCAGGCCGAGCAGGGCGCGGGCGGCCCGGCGGCCGTGGGCCTCGGCGTCGATGCGCACGGTGGTGAGCGGCGGCGTGGCCAGCGCGCCGTGCTCGCTGGCGTCGAAGCCGATGACGGCCAGGCCGGCCGGGACCGCGAGGCCGAGGTCGCCCGCGGCCGCCAGGACGCGGAGCGCGACGTCGTCGTCGAAGGCCGCGACCGCCGTCACCCCGGGGTTGGCCGCCAGGAACTGGCGGAGGGAGCCGGCCGCGGTCGTCCGGGTGACGGGGACGGGAAGGGGAAGGACCGGCGCCAGCCCGCGCCTTTCCGCGGCCTGGTTGGCGAAGCTCAGCCGGACGTCGCGCAGCGGCGTGTCCCGGTCGGGGAGGGCCAGGGCGATGCCCGAGTGGCCGCGGTCGGCGAGGTAGCCGAGCTGGGCGGCGACGTGCGCGGCCAGGCCGTCCTGCCAGCCGCCGCCGGTGTCGTCGAGCTCGTGGCCGGTCAGGTAGGGCTCGCCGAACCGCAGCACGGCCCGCGGCCTGATCGCGTCGAGCACCTGCTGGTCGGACCGGGTGTCGCCGTGCTCGTAGCGGACGAGCAGCACGTGGTCGCGGGCGGCGAGCTCGGCGTCGAGGCCGCGAATGTAGCTGCGCGCGTAGTGCCCGTCCAGGCCCGCGTCCAGGCTGAGCACGACGATCCGAGAGGACCCCTCGCGCAGCGCCCGGGCGATCCCGTTCGGCACGTAGCCGAGGTCGCGGGCCGCCTGCCTGACCCGCTCGCGGGTGGCCGGCGATATCGACTGGGTCGGCGAGTCCCGCAGCACGAAGCTCACGGTCGCCCGCGACACTCCGCTCGCCGCGGCGACATCGCTGAGCGTCACCCGCCCGGTTGTGGTCATGACGTTAAGTATTGCGGCACCGGAACCGGACGGGTAGCATCCTCGCTAAATCGATTTACTAGATCGATTTAGCACAGGTGTTAGCTAGCACAGGTGTTAGCTAGCACAGGTGTTAGCTAGCACAGGTATTAGCTAGCACAGGTATTAGCTAGCACAGGTATTAGCTAGCACAGGTATTAGCTAGCACAGACTTTGAGAAGCTCAGCGATGAGAGGGGGCCACCCGTGGCCGCACCGAGTCTTCAGGACGGCATCGACCAGGCCGGATCGCCCATGAAGCTGCTCTGGACGACCAATCCCGAGCCGTGGAACCCGGAGGTGATCGCGCCCGAGTACGCGGGGTGGCGGCAGGAGCAGGCGGCCTGGCACGAGACCGCGTCGATCTCGGACCTCTCGCACCACATGTTCGACACCGTCATCGAGGGACCGGACGCCACCCGGCTGCTGACCGCGGTCAGCGCCAACAACTACGAGAAGTTCGCCGTGGGCCAGGCCAAGCAGTTCGTCCCGGTGACGTCGACCGGGAAGATCGTCACCGACGGCATCCTGATGCGGCTGGCCGAGCGGAAGTACATGCTGACCGGCATCCCCGCCGCCCAGAACTGGGTCAAGTACCACGGGGAGAAGGGCGGCTACGACGCCCAGTTCGCCACCGACCCCTCGTCGGCGTTCCGCGGCGGCGGCGACCCCGGGGTGTTCCGCTACCAGGTACAGGGCCCGGCCGCGCGCGACCTGGTCGAGGCCGTATTCGGCGGCCCGCTGCCCCCGGCCGCGTTCTTCCACTCGATCCCGGTCACGCTGGACGGGATGAGCTTCCGGGCGCTGCGGCACAACATGTCCGGGCAGGACGGATACGAGTTCATCGGCCCCTGGGAGCACGCCGCGGCGGTCAAGGACGCGCTCCTCACCACCGGCGACACGTTCGGTCTGGTCCACGTCGGCGCGCTGGCCTACGCCTCGGCCAGCGTGGAGAGCGGCTGGATCCCGTCGCCCGTGCCGGCCATCTACACCGACCCCGGCCTGGCCGGCTACCGGGCCTGGCTCCCGCTGTTCGGCATCGAGGGGAAGCGGCCGCTGAACGGGTCCTACTTCTCCCCGGACATCGAGGACTACTACGTCTCCCCGTACGACCTCGGCTACGGCAAGTCGATCTCGTTCAACCACGACTTCATCGGCCGCGACGCCCTCCAGGCGGCGCGCGAGTCCCACCCGCGCGCGAAGGTCACCCTCGTCCTCGACCCGGCCGACGTGCGGGCGGTGCTCGGCGAGGACCCGGGCTACTACCTCACCTACGCGCGGCACCGCGTGCAGGCGACCGGGGGCGCTCTCGTCGGGATGACCCACCAGACGGCGACGATCGACACGGCCGGGACGATCCTGGCCCTGACCCTGATCGACAACGAGTACGCGACGCCGGGCACCGAGGTCACCGTCGTGTGGGGCGAGCACCCGGGCCCGGGCACCGACACCGACGCTGACCTGGGCTTCCCGGAAATCCGGGCCACGGTCGCGCCCGCCCCCTGCGACGCCCACGCGCGGACGCTGTACCGCCGCTTCGCCTGACCGCCGGGCACGGGAACCGACTGGGCCCGCGAGGTAGCGGTTTGGCCAAGTAGCCGTCATGTCGGGATATATGTCACTTAGTGTGCTCTCGTGCCATTTCGTCGCGCTTCAGCCGCAGGTCTCGCTTCAGTCGCAGTGGTCGCGGCGGCCGTCTCCGTCCCTGGTCACGCCGCCGCGGCCGTGCCGCCGCCGGCGCCGGTCGCCTGGATCGGCACCTGGGCCGCGGCTCAGGTCGCGCCCGCGGCGACCGGGCTGTCGCGCACCGGGTTCCGGAACGTGACCGTGCGCGACATCGTGCACACCAGTGCGGGCGGGAGCGAGATCAGGCTCCGCCTGTCCAACCTGTTCGGCACCCGGCCGCTGGCGATCGACGACGTGCGCGTCGCGCTTGACCGCCTGGGCGCGCAGACGGTGGTCGGCAGCGGCCGTCAGGTGACGTTCGCGGGCCGGGACGCGGTCACGATCCCGGCCCGGAAGCGCGAGTTCAGCGACCCGGTCAAGATGGCGGTCGGCCCCGGTCAGGACCTCGCCGTGTCGATCTTCGTCAAGTCGGCGACCGGGCCGGCCACCTGGCACCCCGACGCCATGGCCGCCAGCTACTACTCCACCCCCGGCGATCACACCGAGGCCAGCGGGGCGGCGGACTTCCCGAACGCGTTCAACGCCTGGTACTTCCTCGACGGCGTGGACGTGGTCAACCCCGCCCTGGCCGGCGCGGTCGTGACGTTCGGCGCCTCCACCACCGACGGGGTGGGTTCCACCGCGAACGGCAACGAGCGCTATCCCGACGACCTCGCCCGCCTGTTGCTCGGGCTGCCCGCCGGGCAGCGGCTGTCCGTGCTCAACGCGGGGATCTCCGGCAACGAGCTGCTCTACGACAACGGGACCGCGGGTGAGTCCGGGCTGACCCGGTTCTACCGGGACGCCATCGAGCAGAGCGGCGTCCGGGCGGTCGTGATCTGGGAGGGCAGCAACGACATCGGGGACCACCCCGGGACCACGGCGAGCCAGGTCACCGGGGCCTACCTCTCGCTCATCACGCTGGCCCACGCCTACGGCATCGCGGTGATCGGCGCGACCCTCCAACCCGACCAGGGGGCGCACTACTACACGCCGGCCGGCAACAAGGTGCGCGAGGCCGTCAACCGGTGGATCACGACGAGCGACGCCTTCGACGGCGTGCTCAACTTCGACAAGGTGCTCCGCGACCCCTTCGACCCCAACGAGCTGTGGCCGCCCTACGACAGCGGCGACCACCTGCACCCCAACGACGCCGGCTACCAGGCGGCCGTGGACTCGGTCGACCCGCGCACGTTCGGCTCGCTCATCGCCAGCGTCCGTCGGCGCCTGGCCGGGAGCTAATTCCGCCTAGTTCAGGTGGGTTTCCATGCGACCTTCCCTCTTCTCCCGGTGCCGTCGGTGCCGTTAAGGAAATGCTGGCCGGAAACCGGGGCGGCGCACCCGCAATCTGACCGGCAAAAGACCGGAAGAATCCGCGACGGCGTAAAGTGAGAGATCAGGTATTCTTTGTTGCCGGAGCTCTCACGGTAAAGGCGGGTCCGGTGTCGACCGACGAGACGCTCCGCGCGCGGCGGCTGAAGGCGGGCCTGACGCAGGCTGAGCTCGCGGCCCGGGCCGGGGTGAGCGAGCGGACGGTCAGCAAGACAGAGCACGGCATCGCGTGCTCACCGGGAACGGCCCGCAAGCTGGCCGCGGCCCTCGGGCTCGCGGGAGCCGCCCAGGCCCGGTTCGTCGCCGGGGTGACCGGCGGTGACCACGGCAATGACATTCCCCTCGCGGTCGCGGCGGCGACGCGGACATTGCCGCATGACGTCGCCACGTTTACCGGCCGGGAAGAGGAACTGCGGCAGCTGCGGGAATTCGCCGCCGACCCCGCGTCGCGTATCTGCGTGATCCACGGAATGGCCGGCGTTGGAAAAAGCGCGTTCGCGGTGCATTTCGCGCATGAGGTCGCCGAGCGCTTTCCCGACGGGCAGCTCTTTGTCCGCCTGTACGGCCACGAGGACGCGGGACGGCCGGTCGAGCCGGTCGACGTGCTCACCGCCCTGCTGCTCGCCGTCGCCGTCTTGCCCGGCGCCATCCCCGACGGCCTCGAAGAGCGGGCGGCGCTGTGGCGGAGCGAGCTGGCCAAGCGCCGCATGCTGCTGCTCCTCGACGACGCGAGCGGCAGCGAGCAGATCCGCCCGCTGCTGCCGGGCAGCGGGGAGACGCTCGTCCTCATCACCAGCCGCCAGCGGGTCACCGCGCTGCCGGAGGCAGCGGACATCGCGCTCGAGACGATGACCCCCGAGGATGCCGCCCGCCTGTTCGTCACCATCGCCCGCCGCCCCAGCCAGCAGGCGGACAGCCCGGACGTCGCCCGGGCGGTGGCCCTGTGCGGGTTCCTGCCGCTGACCGTCACCCTGGCCGCGGGCTACCTGCGCCAGCATCGCGTCTGGGCGGTCACCGACCTGGTCGCGGCGCTGGCGCAGGACGACGGCGGCCTGGGCCGGATAGCCGCCGACCAGCTCTCGGCCGCGTTCGACCTGTCGTACCGCAACCTCGCTCCCGGCCCGGGGCGCTTCTTCCGCTGCCTGGGGCTGCACCCCGGTCCTGACATCGACTCCTACGCCGCCGCGGCCCTCGCGGAGGTGGAGCTCGGCGCGGCCCGGACGCTGCTCGATGAGCTCTTCGACTACCACCTCATAGAGGAACCGGCCGTCCGGGGGCGCTACCGCTTCCACGACCTGATCCGCGAGCACGCGCGGGCCGCGGCCGCGGTGGACCCCGACGACGAGCGCCTCGCGGTGCTGCGGCGGCTGCTGGCGTACTACCTGCACATGGCCCGCGCCGCCGACCGCCAGCTGGCCCGGCGGACGCCGTCCGGCGTGCGGGAGGTACTCGCGAAACCCCCGGCGCACGCACGGGAGCTGCTGACCCCGCCCGACGCGCTCGCCTGGATGGACGCCGAGTACCTCAACCTGCACGCCGCCGCGGCCCACGCCGCGGCGTCCGGCATGCTCGAGTACGCGATCGCCATCCCCGCGGCGATGGACGCCTACCTGTTCCGCCGCGGGCGCTGGCAGCAGGCTCTCGACCTGTCCGGCATCGCCCTGGGCGCGGCCCGGAACCTGCGCGATGACCTGTCCGCCGCCCGGGCGCTCACCGATATGGGTCGGCTCAGGTACATGATGGCCGACCTGGAAGCGGCCCGCACCCGGCTGAGCGAGGCGCTTGACCTGCACCGCACGCTCGCCGATCCGCTGGGCGAGGCGCATGCCCGCACGCAGCTAGCCAACGCCAGCCTGGCCGCCGGGGACTACGCGGCGGCCGCGGCGGACTTCCTGGCCGCGCTCACGCTCTACCAGCGCATCGATGACCGGCGCGGTCAGGCCCACGCGGCCACCCGCCTCGGCGTCGTGCAGTTCGCGGTCGGTGACCGCGCGGCGGCGATCGAGAGCCAGCGCACGGCGCTGTCGGCCTACGCCGCGCTCGGGGACTCCATCGGACGGGCTCACGCCCTCGCCCACCTGGCCGAGATGCACGGGTCACAGGGCCGGTACGGCGAAGGCGTCGAGGCCGCGACCGAGGCGCTTGACCTCTTTCGCGCCGCGCAAGATCACGTGAACGTGGCCGGCTGCCTCTTCTACCTGGGGGCCATCCAGCGGGACCGCGGCGATACCGAACTGGCGTCGGCCAACCTGGGCCGCGCCCTGGAGATGTTCCGCGAGGCCGGGGACGAGTGGGACGAGGCCAATGTCAGCGACGCGGTTGGCCGGCTGCAGACCCAGACCGGGCAGTACCCGGCGGCGGCAGCCAGCCTGGCCCGGGCGGAGGAGGTCTTCGCCCGCGACGGGGCCAAGTACGGGCAGGTCAGCACCGTCCGCAACAGCCGCGGTGAGCTGGCGCTGGCCATGGCTGATCCCATCGCGGCGCTCGCCTGGCACACGAGCGCGCTGGAGATCGCGGTCACGCACTCCATGAAGGACGAGGAGGCCCGGGCATGCGAGGGCATCGGCCGGTCCCGGCTGCGGGCCGGCGAGCCCGGCCTGGCCGAGGCGCCGCTCCGCCGGGCCCTGGGGATCTACGAGTCCCTCGGGTCGCCGTACGCCGAGCGGGTGCGAGAACTGCTGCGCTGAGCGGCCGGCCGCCTGGTCAGGTGGGGTTGGCGGAGGAGGCGGAGCCGCGGGTCCGTTCGCCCGGACGGTATTGATCTTCTGGGCCTTGGGAGTCGCCGACGTCGATGATGACGTCCATCAGGCCGGGGAAGCGGCGGTCCAGGTCGTCCTTGCGCAGCTGGGTGTAGCCCTTGGTGCCGCGGATCCGCTTGGTCAGGACGCCGGCCTCGCGCAGGATGCGCAGGTGGTGGGAGAAGGTCGACTTGGTCATCGACAGGCCCGCCTCCTGCATGACCTCCGAGCAGCAGGACTCGCCGCTGCGGGCCACGTACCGCACGGTCGCGAGCCGGCTCGGCTCAGCTAGGGCCGCGAGGATCCGCGGCAGCTGGAACTCCTCGGCCGCCGGCTCGACCACATCGTCCATCACGCTTCCGAGGATAAACCAAGTTGCGTGAAGTTCGATACATGTCGTACTGTTCGATCTGGATCGAACTTTAACGGAGCTGGGTCGAGCATCGGAGGCTGGGTCGTGCAGGAGTTGACTCCGCGGGCGCCCGCGAGCACACGGGCAGACACGCGGGCACAGGCAGAAGCGCCGGCCGGCCAGGACGGTCACCCGAAGCGGTGGCTGATGCTCCCGGTCATCCTGATCGCGATGTTCATGGCCGGGTTCGACATCTGGGCGGTCAACGTCGCGGCCCCCTCGCTCCAGCGCGACCTGCACGTCAGCGACGCGGCGCTGCAGCTCATCGTGGGCGGCTACGCGTTCATGTACGCGAGCGGCATGGTCACCGGGGGCAGGCTCGGCGACCTGTTCGGCTACAAGCGGCTGTTCCTGATCGGCGTGGTGACCTTCGCCCTCGCCTCGCTCGCCTGCGGCCTGGCCCCGTCCTCCGGCGTTCTCGTCATCTTCCGTCTGGTCCAGGGGCTGACTGGCGCGGTGATGGTCCCGCAGGTGGTCGCGCTGATCGCCGCCGTCTTCCCGGCCCGGGAACGGAGCCGTGCGCTCGGCTTCTACGGCGCCACCATGGGGCTCGGCTTCGTGTCCGGGCAGATCCTCGGCGGCGGGCTGATCCAGGCCAACATCCTCGGCCTCGGCTGGCGGGCGATCTTCCTGGTGAACGTGCCGGTGGGCGTGCTCGCGGTGATCGCCGGCCTCATCGTGGTGCCGCCCGCGACCGGGCACCGCCGCCCCCGCCTCGACCCCCTCGGCGCGGTCGGGGTGTCGGCGGGCCTGGCCCTCGCGCTGGTGCCGCTGACCCTGGGCCGGGACGAGGGCTGGCCGGCCTGGACCTGGATCTCGCTCGCCCTGGCCCTGCCGGTGCTGGCCGCGACCGTCGCCTGGGAGCGCCGGCTGAACCGCGCGGGCGGCGAGCCGCTGCTCGACCTCACGCTCTTCCGCGACCGGGCCTTCTCGGCCGGGCTGCTGCTGAACCTGGCCGCCCTGTTCTTCTTCGGCAGCTTCATGTTCGTGCTGACGCTGCTGCTCCAGTCGGGCCTCGGCCTGTCCCCGCTGCACGCCGGGATCGTGAACCTGCCGCTCGCCCTGACGTTCATCGCGATGACCCTGCTCGGGCCGAAGGTGGCCGCCCGGCTCGGTCCGCGCTCGATCACGGTGGGCGCCGTCTTCGCCATGCTCGGCGTCGTCGCGCTCGCCCTGACCGCCATGCACTTCGGCGCCCGCCTCAGCGGGTGGGACACCGCGCCCGCCACCGCGCTGATCGGGATCGGCCAGGGGCTGATGATCCCCTCGCTGATGAGCGCGGTGCTCAGCCACGTCCGTCCCGAGCAGGCGGGGTCGGCGGCGGGCGTGCTCACCACGACACAGCAGTTCGCGATCGCCAGCGGCGTGGCCGTGATCGGCGCCGTCTTCTACCAGGTGATCGGGGGCACGCCCAGCCGGGCCAGCTTCGTCACCGGCCTGACCGTGGTCGCCTGGGTCGACGCGGCGATCCTTATCCTGGCCGCGGTGCTGACGTTCCTGCTGCCCCGCCCGGTCAGGCGATGAACAGGGCGATCGCGGCGAACTGGCAGGCCGCGGCGGCGCATACGTAGACGTGGAAGACCTCGTGGTAGCCGAAGACCGCGGGGTTCGGGTCGGGCCAGCGCCGGCGGTAGGACAGCGCCCCGGCGGTGTAGAGCAGGCCGCCCACCAGCAGCAGCACCGCCGCGGCCACGCCGGAGTGCTGCCACACCCCGGGGATCGCCAGGCCGCCCATCCAGCCGAGAGCCACGAACGTCGAGCCGACCAGCAGTTCGGGCGCGTTCATCCACACCATGTGGATCGCGCCCGCGGTCAGCGTCAGCGCCCAGAGCACGGCCAGGCAGGCGACCCGGATGCCGCCGTGGGTGCCGAGCAGGAAGGCGGGGGTGGCCGTGCCCGCGATGAGCAGGAAGATCATCGCGTGGTCGAGCCGCTGCAGCCGGACCCGCCAGGCCTCGCTCCAGTTGCCCCGGTGGTAGAGCGCGCTGACCCCGAACATCGCGGTCACGCTGGCCACGAAGATCGCCATCGCGGTGATCCGCAGGGCGCCGCGGGCGTGGGCGATCGCCAGGGTGCCCAGCACCAGCAGGGCCTCGAACCAGATCAGGTGCATCCAGCCCCGCAGCAGCGGCTTCACGATCACAACCCCGTCCATGTGCTCAGTGTGGGGCACGACCGCCCGCGCCGCGACCAGCAGATTCTTGACATGCGCGGCAAAGCAGGCTAGCTACTTGATAGGTAAAATGGGGATCCGTTTCTCAAGGGGGAGATTCGCTGATGAGCGCAACCGACCAGTACCTGCGGAACAACGCCGCCTACACCGAGGGGTTCGCCGGCCCGCTGCCGCTGCCGCCGTCCCAGCACGTGGCCGTCGTCGCCTGCATGGACGCCCGGCTCAACGTGTACGCGATCCTCGGCCTGAAGGACGGCGAGGCGCACGTCATCCGCAACGCCGGCGGCGTGGTCACCGACGACGAGATCAGGTCCCTGGCGATCAGCCAGCGGCTGCTCGGCACGACCGAGATCATCCTCATCCACCACACCGACTGCGGCATGCTGACGTTCACCGACGACCAGTTCAAGGCCGGGATCCAGCAGGAGACCGGGATCAAGCCGGCCTGGTCGGCCGAGGCCTTCGGCGACCTCGACGAGGACGTCCGCCAGTCGATCGCCCGGATCAAGGCCAGCCCGTTCATCCCGCATAAGGACCAGGTGCGCGGCTTCGTCTTCGACGTGGCCACCGGCAAGCTGAATGAAGTGATCTAAGAAGCTCAATGAGGTCAATTAGCGGGTAGTAACCCAGGTGCCGGCTGCGGTGCCCCGCCGGTCTCAGTCATGCACCCGGGAGGACACCGCAGTGAGCGTCACCGACGACTACCTGAGCAACAACGCCGCCTACGCGCTCACCTATCAGGGACCGCTGCCGGTCCAGCCGTCCCGGCACCTGGCCGTGGTCGCCTGCATGGATTCCCGCCTGCGGATCTTCGGGCTGCTTGGCATGGGCGACGGCGAGTCGCACGTGATCAGGAACGCCGGCGGCGTGGTGACCGACGACGTGATCAGGTCCCTGGCGATCAGCCAGCGGCTGCTCGGCACGAGAGAGATCATCCTCATCCACCACACCGACTGCGGGCTGCTGAAGGTCACCGAGGAGTCCTTCAAGCGGGACATCGAGACCGACACCGGCATCAGGCCGCCGTGGGCGGTGGAGACCTTCACCGACGCCTACGAGGACGTCCGCCAGTCGATCGCGCGGATCAAGGCCAGCCCCTTCGTCCCGCACCGGGACCGGGTCCGCGGCTTCGTCTTCGACGTCGCCACCGGTGAGCTCAACGAGGTCAGCTGACCCGGGGACCGGGGGCGGGCCGGGGCTCGGCCGGGGCGGGATCAGCGACCCCGGTGATCTCGCCGGCCGGCTCGCCCCTGGTGTTCGCCGCCCGCAGCCCGATGACGGCCGCGGCCGCCAGGAAGACGCTGGCCACCAGCAGCGCCCGGTGGAACCCGGAGGTGAGGGCCACCGCCTGCGTGTGGTGCCCGGCCAGCAGCGAGTGGGTTCGCGACGTGGCGAGGGCGGACAGCACGGCGATCCCGAGCGCCGCCCCGACCTGAAACGACGCGTTGATCAGCGCGCTGGCCAGCCCGGCGAGCGCCGGCGGCACGCCCGCGTTGGCCGCGGTCTGCACGCCGACGAACACGCCGCCGAGCCCGAAAGCCATGATCATCATGCCGGGGAACACGTCGGTGAGGTAGAAACCGTGCGCGGGGATGCGGGACAGCCAGTACACCCCGCCGGCCGCGATCAGCGCGCCCGTCACGATCAGCGGCCGGCTGCCGAGCCTGGTGATGAGCACCGAGCCGATGATCGCCGAGACGGTCACCATCAGCGCGACCGGGATGTAGGCGGCGCCCGCGCGGGAGGGGGAGAAACCGAGGACGTTCTGCAGGTACAGGGTGACGAAGAAGAACACCGAGTAGAACCCGGCCATCGCGAGCACCTGCACGGCGTCGGCGGCGCCCAGGCCCCTGATCCGGAAGATCGACAGCGGTATGAGCGGGTTGGGTGCTCGCACCTCGTTCACGGCGAACGCGGTCAGCAGCACCGCCGCGCCCGCGAGCTCGCCGATCGTCGCGCCCGCTCCCCAGCCGTCGTCGGGCGCCTTGACCAGGCCGAAGATGAGCAGGAGCATCCCGCCGGTGCCGAGGACCGCGCCCAGCGTGTCGAAGGTCGAAAGGAATTCAAATCCTTTGCGCGCGAACGGGCCCTGGCGACTCCCGTCGACCAGCCTGAACGCGCCGATCAGGACGAGCGCGCAGACGGGCAGGTTCACGAACAGGACCCAGCGCCAGCCCGGCCCGGCCGATATCACGCCGCCCAGGAAGACCCCGACGACCGAGGAGAGGCCGCCGACGGCGCCCCAGGCGCCGAGCGCCTTGACCCGGTCGGTGCCCTGGCTGAAGCTCGTCGTGAGCAGCGACAGCGCGGCCGGCGACATCAGCGCCGCGCCGAGTCCCTGCGCGAGGCGAGCGCCGACTAGGGTCCCGGCGTTCGGCGCCAGGCCGCCGGCCAGCGACGCCAGGCCGAACAGGGCGGTACCCGCCACCAGGATCCGCCGCCGTCCGAGCAGGTCGGCGACGCGCCCGCCGAGCAGCAGGAACCCGCCGTAGGTGACGATGTAGCCGCTGAGTACCCACTGCAGATTCTGGGTGGAGAAGTGCAGGTCACGCTGGATGGACGGGAGCGCGACGTTGACGATCGAGGTGTCCAGGAAGTCGAGGAACGCGACCGCGCAGAGGAAGACGAGAACGAGCTTGCCCCGCCGGGTGGCGAGGAAGGACGGCGGGGCGAGCGGCGGTGCGGTCATGTCGGCATGGCCTCCGTTGGAGTCGCTTGACGTGTAATCAAGTAATCAGTCAGTTGCCTAACTTAATCGATCGCGGCGGGACCGTCTATACTTCTGAGCAAGATGACTAACTCAGGTGGGGCGGGCAAGCGGGAGCGGCTGATCGCCGCCGCCTGCCAGATGGTGCACCAGCAGGGCGTCGAGAAGACGACCCTGGCCGACATCGCGCAGGCGGCCGGCGTGCCGCTCGGCAACGTCTACTACTACTTCAAGACCAAGAACGACATCGTGCGCGCGATCGTCGAGACCTACCTGGACGAGGCGCGCGCGATGCTCGCGGCGATCGAGGGCGGGCACGCGGCCCCCAGGGATCGGCTCAAGGCGATGTTCGGCTCGCTGTCGCGCGACAGCGAGCGGATCGCGCGGTACGGCTGCCCGACCGGCTCGCTCTGCGGGGAGCTCGACAAGCGGGCCGATGGCCCCGGGGCCGCCGCCGAGCTGATGCGGGTTCCGGTCGACTGGGCGGCGCGGCAGTTCACGGCGATGGGCCGCCCCGACGCCGAGGATCTGGCGCTCGAGGTCATCGCCAGGTACGAGGGCACCGCCCTGCTCGCCAACACCTTCCGCGACCCGGACCTGATGGCCCGCGAGACCGCCCGCGTCGATCGGTGGCTGGACGCGATGTAGCGTTCGCGCGGAACGGCCCGGGCCGCCGGTCGCGGCCGGCGGCCACTAGCCAGACCCGGAAGGCCGGGGACACGCGGGCGCCCGCCAGCGAGAACCCGGTCATCCGTGCGATGCTCGGTGGATGGGACCGACGCCGACGCTTTACCAGTTCGCGGGGGGCGAGGAAGCCTTTCCTCCCTTCGCCGCCGCGCTGCACGCGCGCTGCCTGGCCGACCCGGAGCTGAACCACCCGTTCTCGCACCCCGGCCAGAACCCGCGGCACGTCGAGCGGCTCGCCGCCTACCTGGCCGAGGTCATGGGCGGGCCGCCGCGGTACTCGGCCGAAGAAGGCGGTGACCAGGCCGCGCTGGTGCTGATGCACGCGGGCAACGGGGACATGAGCGACCTCGGCCGGCGGTTCGCCGACTGCTTCATGCTCGCGGCCGACGACGCCGGCTGGCCGGACGACCCCGGGTTCCGTACCGCGCTCCGGGCGGGCATCGAGGCCGGGGTGGACGACGTGGCGCTGTCGCACCCGCACGACACCGACGTCCCGGCAGGCCTGCCGATCCCGCGCTGGTCCTGGGACGGGGCGACGCGATGACCGGCGCGGCGACCGGCCCGGTGCCGGGCTCGGCGACGGGCCCGGTGACGACGCCGGCCCGGCTCGCCCCGCTGCTCGAGCAGTTCGACTGGGGCTGCCTGCGGCTGGTCAACCGGATGCTCGGGCCCGAGGTCGACAGCGGCAGCGGCACCCCGGTCGCGGTCGAGCCGATGACCGACGCCGAGTACCGGTGGGAACCGGTCCCCGGCTCCTGGTCGGTCCGGCGCCGCAAGGACGGTCCCGGGCCGCGGGCGACGCTGCTGATGGGCGCGGGGGAGTGGGGCCGCGACTCGGCCGAGCCCAGTCATCCCTACCCGCCGCCGTTCACCACGATCGCCTGGCGGCTCAGCCACATCAGCGAAATGCTGCTGCTGCGCTCGGACTACACGACCGGCAGCCACAGCCTGACCAGCGACACCTACCCGGCCAGCGGGGCCGCGGCCCCGGCGATCTCCGCCTTCGTGGCCGCCGTCGACGCCTGGCGCGGGACCCTGGCCGCCTGCGACGACGCCGCGCTCGACACGGTGGGCCTGAGCAGCTACCCCTACGCCAGCGACGCGGAGGAGGTCTTCATCGACATCGTCTGGTGGGTGAACCAGGAGATCCTGCACCACGGCGCCGAGATCGCCCTGCTCCGCGACCTGTACCGGGACCGTGCCCCGGGCCTCGGCTAACCCTGGCCTCGGCTAGCCCGGGCCCCGGCTAACCCGGCGGGTCCCGGCTAACTCCGGGCGCGTCTTGTCGATGAGTGCCTGCACGCCGTCCAGGATGCGGTCGACGCCGAACATGTACTCCTCGCGTTCCGACGGCGGAGGACCGCTCGCGTCGGCCGAGGACCAGGCGATCCCGTGCAGCCGCGGGTAGTTCTCCTCGTCGACCAGTTCCCGCAGCAGGGCCTCGAACGTCCAGGGCGGGGCGGGCTCGCCCCCGCTCGCGGCCAGGGCCTGGTCCCGCGCGGCCTGGTCCCGCGCCGCCCGGATCGCGTCGTAGGCCATCCGGGCCTCGCTGAGTGTGTAGGAGCTCAGGAGGCCGATGACCCGAAGCTTGTCGGCGTCGGCCAGGCCGGTCCCGTCGAGGGTCGCGAGCCCGCGCTCGACGAAGGCCAGCGAGTTCGGCGACAGCGGGGGCGCGGCCATCGGCATCTGGGTGATCCACGGATGGCGGTCGATCACGTCGCGCTGGACGGTCGCCCACATCCGCAGCCGGGGCCGCCACCCGTCGCCTTCGAGGACGAACTCCTCGGAGCTCAGCGCGCTGGCATTCCACATCAGCGCCAGGAGCTCTTCCTTGCTGGTGACGTGCCGGTACAGCGACATCGTGGTGAAGCCGAGGTCGGCCGCGACCCGGGCCATTGACACCGCCTCGAGGCCCTCGGCGTCGGCCAGCCGGACGGCCGCATCGGTGATCGCGTCGGCCGACAGCCCCGGCCGCGGGCCGCGCTTGCCCGGCCCGCGCCGCCCCCACAGGAGGTCGAGCACCGGCGGCAGCTCGGTTAGGTCGTCACCTGGCATGTGGCCATGATCCCCCATGTCCGGGCCGGGGCCGTTCCCGGCCCGCTCCCGGCCTCTTGACCAAACTGTGTATGACACATACATTGAGTGTATGGGATACACAATAGATGCCGCTGGCCTCCGCAAGTCACGGGGCGGCAAGGTCGTCCTGGACGGGGTCGACCTGGCTGTCGCGCCCGGATCGATCGTCGCCCTGCTCGGGCCGAACGGCGCGGGCAAGACCACCCTGGTCCGCATCCTGGCCACGCTGATCCGCCCGGACGCCGGGACCGCGACCGTGGCCGGCCACGACCTGCTCGCCGACCCGGTAGGGGTACGGCGCTCGATCAGCCTCACCGGCCAGGACGCCGCCGTCGACGACGTGCTCACCGGCGCGGAGAACCTGCGGATGATGGCCCGCCTGCTGCACCTGGCACCGGGCGCGGCCCGGGCGCGCACCGCCGAGCTGCTAGACGAGTTCGGCCTGGCCGACGCGCGCGACCGCCGGGTGAAGACCTATTCGGGCGGCATGCGGCGCCGCCTCGACCTCGCCATCAGCATGATCGCGCGGCCGACCCTGCTGTTCCTCGACGAGCCCACCACCGGCCTCGACCCGCGCAGCCGGGAACGGCTGTGGGGCACCGTCCGGGGCCTGGCCAACGAGGGCGTGACCGTGCTGCTGACCACCCAGTACCTCGAGGAGGCCGACCACCTCGCCGATGTGATCGCCATGCTGCACCATGGCCGGATCGTCGCCGAGGGCACGGCCGACGAGCTCAAGTCGAGCCTGGGCGGCGAGGTCGTCCGCCTCCAGTTCGCCGACTCCTCCGGCTACCGGCGCGCGCTCGGCTCGGTCACGGCGATCCATGCCGACGAGCGGCTGCGCACCGTCGAGGTCGGCACCGACGGCTCGGCCGCCTCAGTCCACGACCTGCTCGGCCTGCTCGCGGCCGCGGGCGCGCCGGCCGCCCGGGTGTCGGTGGACCGGCCGCGCCTCGACGACGTCTTCCTGTCCCTCACCGACGAGCCCGCGACCCGCACCGAAGCCAACACCCGCACCGAAGAGAACGTGAGTGCCTGATGACCACCGCCTATGTCCCGCGCTACACCGCCCTGACCGACACCGGCGTGATGATCACCCGCTGCGCGCGCCGCTCGCTGCGCGACCCCGAGGCGTTCTTCACCGCGCTGATGCTGCCGATCGTGCTGATGCTGCTGTTCGTGTACATCTTCGGCGGCGACCTCGCCACCGGCGGCAAGTACGTGAACTACGTGGTCCCCGGCCTGATCGTGCTCTGCGCCGGATTCGGCGCGGGCACGACCGCGGTCGCCGTGGCCACCGACATGAGCAGCGGCATCGTCGACCGGTTCCGCTCCATGCCGATCGCCGCCTCGGCCATCCTGGCCGGGCACATCGTGGCCAGCCTGGGCCGCAACCTGCTGGCGACCGCGCTGGTCATCGGCGTCGGCCTCGGCGTCGGCTGGCGCCCGACCGGGTCCCCGGCCGACTGGGCCGGGGCGGTCGCCGTGATCGTCGCGTTCATCCTGGCCATGTCCTGGCTCGCTGCCGGGTTCGGCCTGCTCGTGCGGAGCGCGGAGGCGGCGACCTCGGCCACGTTCGCGCTTATGTTCATCCCCTACCTGTCCACCGCGTTCGTCCCGGCCCGGACGATGCCCGCCGTGCTCCGGCCGATCGCCGCCAACCAGCCGTTCACCGCGGTCATCGAGACCCTGCGCGGCCTGTGGATGGGGCACACCTCGACCGCGGCGTCCGTCGGCCACGAGGCCGGGCTGGCCGCCGTCTACTGCGCGGTCGTCCTCGCCGGGTCCGCCGCCGGGGCGTCCTGGCTGTTCCGGCACCGCACCGCGGCCTGACCGAAGCGGCCTGACCGGAGCCGGTCAGGCCTTCGCGGCCCGCCTGGGCGCCTGGCGGCGCTTGACCCGCGCGTAGATGATCGCCTGCTTCCCGTCGCCCGGGCTCCGCCGGTCCATCTCGAACAGCGTGGTCGCGGTGATCAGGTCGCTCAGCTTGGCGTAGCCGTAGCTGCGGGAGTCGAAGTCCGGCCGCTGGTTGGTGATGATGTTCCCGATCGCCGACAGCGACGCCCAGCCGTCATCGTCGGACGCGGCCTCGACCGCGTTGCGCAGCAGGGCCACTAGCGTGGTGTCGCCCTTCAGCTGCGCGGCCGAGACCGGGGCGGGCCGGGCATGCCGGGTGTCAGCCTCGGGGGAGCCTTCGATCACCGCGTCCGCGTCGGTGTCGCTGTTGGCGAAGGTCAGGTTCTCGATGTAAATGAACTTGTCGCACGCGGCGACGAACGGCTTGGGCGTCTTGCGCTCGCCGAACCCGTACACGGTCAGCGCCGACTCGCGCAGCCGCGCCGCCAGCCGGGTGAAGTCGCTGTCGCTGGACACGATGCAGAACCCGTCGAACCGCCCCGAGTACAGCAGGTCCATCGCGTCGATCACCATCGCCGCGTCGGTCGCGTTCTTGCCCCGGGTGTAGGCGAACTGCTGGATCGGCTGGATGGACTGGGCCAGCAGGTGATCCTTCCAGCCCTTCAGGTTCGGTCCCGTCCAGTCCCCGTAGGCACGCTTAACGTGCGCGGTACCGTACTTGGCAACCTCGGCGAGCAGGCCCTCGGTGATCGACGGCTGCGCGTTGTCCGCGTCGATCAGCACCGCGAGCCTGGCCGAATTCTCGCTGGCCATGCGGCCACGGTATCTCACTAACCTCGCAACACGGTCACATTCAAGATCATCATCCTGAACGGTCCCGTGCTCCGCCTCCACCCGCCCCGGTTGAGCAGCATCTCCCGGCCAGCGCCGCGGCCCGCCGCCATGATCACGAAGACTTAATTCCTGACGAAGGAAAAGCATCCCATAGGTGTGCAAATCCTTCGTGATCATGGTCCAATGCGGGCTCCGCTCAGCGGCCGTCAGTCGGCAAAGGCCTGGTAGGCCGAAGTCAGGAAGTCGCGGCAGATCGCCGGGGGTATATGGGACGTCCAGGCGCGCGTGGTGAGCAGGATCAGGGTCAGGTTCTCGGCCGGGTCGTTGATCCAGGTGGTGCCGAGTCCGCCGCTCCAGCCGTAGGTCCCGACCGAGTCGTAGAGCTGCGTGCGGCGGGTTGTCACCGACAGGCCGAAGCCCCAGCCCATGTCGTCGAAGTCGCCGAGCATCAGGCCGGAGACCGCCTTCACCTCGGCGGGCAGCTGGTCCGAGGTCATCAGCGACACCGACGGCCGGGACAGCACGCGCACGCCCCGGTGGACTCCGCCGCCGAGCAGCATCGAGGCGAACGCGGCGTAGTCGCCGGCCGTGGAGACCAGGCCGCCGGCCCCGGACGGGAACGCCGGGGGAGCGGACCACTGCCCGTCCGGCGGGTCATACACGGTCAGCTCGCCGGAGCCGGGGTCGGTCGTGTAATGCGTGGTCAGCCGGCCGAGTGAGGCGGCGGGTACGGAGAAACCGGTGTCAGCCAGGCCCAGCGGCTCGAAGATCCGCTCGCGCATGAAGTCCTCGAGCGGCTGCCCGGTCACCCGGGCGATCAGCACCCCGAGTATGTCCGAGCCGGTGTTGTAGAGCCAGCGCTCGCCCGGCTGGTAGACGAGCGGCAGCGCGCCGAGCCGCCGCATCCACTCGTCGGGGGCGGGCACGGCGGCGGGCTCCGGCGCCCCCTGGCCGATGGTGCCGAGGGCGTCCATGATCGGCACCGTTCCTGGCGGTCCCCACATGCCCGCCCCGAAGCCGATGCCCAGCCGGAAGGTCAGCAGGTCCCGCACCGTGATCGCCCGCTCGGCCGGGACGGTGTCGTCGAGCGGGCCGTCCAGCCGGGTGAGCACCCGCCGGGAGGCCAGCTCGGGCAGCAGCTCGTCGACCGGGTCGTCGAGGCGGAGCAGGCACTCCTCGACGCAGATCATCGCCGCGGCCGCGGTGACCGGTTTCGTCATCGACGAGATCCGGAAGATCAGGTCCGGCCGGACGTCGCCCGCGTGCTCGACGTGGGTCTCGCCGTCCCGCGACAGCAGCGCGACCGCCCCGGGAACCTCGCCGCTTTCGACCGACTTGGCGAGCCGGTCCCGGACCCGCTCGAGCCGTGTTTTCGAGAATCCGCCCACCGCTGCCTCCCGTCCGTCGGTTACGCCATCCGCGATGGTAGACGCCCGCCGCGGGGCGATCTCATCGCCGCGCCGCGGGCTGGATGCCCGGATTGCGGATGTGCTCGTAGACCACGCTGGTGCGCACGTCGGCGACCTCGGGGCGCTGGGTGAGCTGGTCGATGACGAACGCGTAGAGCCCCTCGTTGTCGGCCACGGCGACGTGCAGCAGGAAGTCCTCGAGGCCGGTGACGACGAACACGCCGATGGTCTCGGGCAGTCCGGCCGCCCAGTCGCGGAAGGCCTCGATCACCGCGCGCTTCGGCGGCCGGATCCGGACGGCGATCAGCGCCTGCACCGGGCGGTCGATCTTGGCGAGGTCGATGTCGAGCAGGGCGCCGCGGATGATGCCGCGCTCGCGCAGGCCGCGGGTGCGGTCAAGCGCGGTGGTGGGGGCGACGCCGACCGCGGCGGCGATGTCCCGGTTGGTCCGCCGTGCGTCGGCCTGCAGTTCGCGGAGGATGGCCGTATCAAGTTCATCCAGGGGCATCGGGTGCGCTCTCTTTCCGTATGAAGTGCGAACTGATGACTGCTATCTCGTCTCTTTGCTTACTATCAGTCTCTGTCATCGTATGAAAGTGAAGGGTGCTCCATGACTGTCGTCAGTGATTCGCCCCTGCCCGGCTACGCTCCGGGGGAGATCGTCACCAGCGAGCCGACCCGGTCGGCGAAGTACAAGTGGGTCATCGTCGTCGACGAGAGCATTCCGGCCGGGCGGATGGTCAACGCCGTCGCCTGCGTGGCCGCGGCGACCGGTGCGCTGATCGACGGGCTCGTCGCCCACGGCGGCCCGGACGCCGCCGGGCAGGCCCACCCCGGCCTGCCCTGGGCCGGGTGCACCATCCTCAGCGGCTCGCCTGGGGAGGTCGCCGCCGCCCGCGCCCGGGCCCTGGCCGGGTCGGAGGTGCTCGTGGTCGACATGCCGGCCGCGGCCCAGGCGCACCGGGTCTACGACCACTACCTGGCCGAGCTCGCCCGGACCAGCCCGGATGAGCTCGGCATCTGCGCTTTCAGCCTGGTCGGCCCGCGTAATCGCGTCGACAAGATCACCAAGAAACTGGCCTTGCTGCCCTGAATTCTCCATTGCGTCTTATTGAATTCTTATCGCAACGTACTCCGCCAGGTACCCGGCGGGCGAGCATATTCGCGATATTGACGGGTGCGGAGACGCGATGGTAAATGTGCGGAATGGCAGCGATCACGACAATAGTTGAGGCCGGACGGCACCGGATCGAGGCGAACGTATTCGGGGAGGGATCACCGGTCGTCGTCATCGAGCCCTCATTTGGCGGCTCCGCTCGGGAATGGCGGGCTGTCGCCGAGGCGCTCGCCACCCAGACCACGGTGGTGACCTACGACCGGGCGCCGTACGGCGCGAGCAGCCGGGCCACCGACGGCCGGACGACAGCCGACATCGCCCACGACCTGCACGCCACGCTGGGGGCGCTTAAGCTCCCCGGCCCCTTGATCCTGGTCGGCTTCTCCTTCGGCGGGATGTACGTGCGCAAGTACGCGTCGCTGTATCCCGACGAGGTCGCGGGCATGGTCCTCATCGAGTCGAGTCACGAGGGCCAGACGCCGCTCTTCGACAAGGTGTTCACCTGGAAGGTCAAGTTGGAAGGGCTGCTCTTCTACCCGCAGCTGATCTTCTCGACCCGGAGCGGGCGCTTCGGCGGCGACCGGATCTCCATGGTGCGCGAATGGCGGGCCAGCCGGAAACTCGGCCCGGCTGACCGTCCGCTCGCGCCCGGCGCGCTCGGCGGCAAGCCGCTGATGGTGGTCACCCGCGCGGACGGCGGGTCCTACGGCGGCGCGCAATGGGAGCTATGGCACGGCTTCCACGTCGAGCAGGCGCGGCTGTCGGCCAACAGCCGCCATATCCTCTCCAGCCGCACCGAGCACGCGCTGAACGAGACCGATCCCGACTTGGTGATCGCCGCCATCACCGAGGTCGTGCGCGGCGTGCGTACCGGCACCCCGCTGCGCGCGGCCGCCAGCGCGGCTAGCGACCACGACGAGTCACCCTCCTGACCTCAGGAACGTCGTCCAGGACAAGGACCTCACCAGCGCCGGCACCAGGACCGCGGTCACCGTCACCTATCACACGTAGCCCGCGCGAGGCGCCGGCCAGCTGAGGCCCGGGCCGGCCGGGTTCTAGCGGACCCGGCGGAAGGCGAGCTCCATGATCCCGTTGCCGAACGCGATGGCCGGAAGCGGCTCGAGCCTGAGCGGCTGAGCGAGGTCGTCGAAGAGCCGCGTGCCCGTGCTCGCCAGGTACGGGATGAGCGTCACCCGGTACTCGTCGATCAGGTCGCGATTGATAAGCGACCGCCAGAAGCCGGTGCCGCCCTGGGCGACGATGTAGCCGTCGCCGTCCAGCTTGAGCTTCTCGAGTTCCGCGCTCATGTCGCCGCTGGCGACGGTCGTGTTGGCCCAGCTGGCGCTGGTGATGGTGTGGCTGAAGATGACCTTGCGCGCGGCGTTCATGGCGTCGGCGTAGGGATGATCGACGGCGTCGGGGAAGTACTGGGCCGAGCCCTCGTAGTGCTTGCGGCCCATGATGTGCAGGTCGGCCCCTTCGTAGAAGGCGCGGGTGTGGTCGAGCTGGGCCGGGTCGTCGGGGAGGTCACGGCAGAAGTCGAAGAAGCTGGTGCCCTCCACGGCGGTGAGGCCGCCGAGCGAGTAGTCGGAGATCCGGGCGATCACGGTGCGCATGACGTGCTCCTCTCGTGAGGTCGGCGGTAGGCCGGCCGGGTTCCGTGCCTGGGTCAGGCCAGGTACTCGGCCAGGCCGTCGAGCATCTCGCCGGTGCCGCCCTCGCGCAGCCGCGGGGCCTCGGCCCCGTCGAAGCCGTCGAGGTAGGCGCCCTGCTCGGTCCAGGTCAGCGCGGTCCCGCCGTCGGCCGGGACGAACTCGATGGTGGCGACAGAGACGGAGAAGCGGACGCCGTCGGCGTACATCTCGTAGCTGTAGAGGAGCCGCTGGTCCGGGACTATGTCGTAGTAGCGGGCGTCGTAGCGGTAGCTGATGCCCTGGTAGCCGAAGCCGAAGCGCTCGTGCCCGCCGATTCGGAAGTCGAACTCCGTCTCGGCCGCGTCCGGGCCCGGCTCGGTCAGGTCCCCGGTGTCGCCCCAGTTGTCCTTGGCCTCCTTCGAGGCGAAGGCGGCGAATACCCGGGACGGGGACGCCGGGTAGGTCCGCTCGATCACGAACGTGTCGTGGATGACGGGACGCTCGGTCATGACGATCTCCTGATGGGTTCGGGCTGGTTATGGGTTCGGGCTGGCTGGATTCGGGCCGCTGGCGGGATTCGGACGAGATGCGGGTTCGGTGCTGGGCGGGTCGGCGGTCTCGGCCAGGTACTCGCCGAGGCGGTCCAGGCGGCGCTCGACGAAGGTGCGGCGCTCGGAGATCCAGCGTTCCGCCGATCGCAGGGTCACCGGGTCGAGGCTGCAGGTGCGGGTGCGGCCGACCTTTCGCGTCCGCACCAGGCCGCTCGCCTCGAGGACCTGCACGTGCTGCACGACCGCGGCGAGCGACATGGACAGCGGCTTCCCGAGCTCGCTGACCGAGGCCGGCCCCTGGCCGAGCCGCTCGAGCATGAGCCTGCGGCCCGGGTCGGCGAGCGCATGGAAGACGCGGTCCAGTTCCGCCACATTGTTAAGCACACGCTTGAGTATGCTCCGGCCGGGCCACGATAGTCAAGTAGTTGCCTGAGTATTTAGGTCGCCGGGCGGACGGCCTTCCGCGGAAGGCGTGATTTTCCCGGTTTGCCTGCGGCGGGGAGCTTCGACTCGTTCACGTGTTCGCAGTAAGTTTCAGTTCGAGCGAGATTTCGTGCGAACATTGGGTGAAACGATCGTCGGTGGCGCCGCTGCCGGGCTCGGGTTCGCGGCACGAACGGGGTCTGCCGGGTAGAGTCAGGCCGGAGTCTGCCGCGTTGCGGGCCGGCGGCTGCGGGTCGGGAAGGAGACGCGGGCGGTCATGCTTGAGGAAGTGCGCATCACCGGGCTTGGGGTCATCAATGACGCGCTGCTCGAGCTCTCACCGGGCTTCACCGCGCTGACCGGCGAGACGGGCGCGGGCAAGACGATGGTCGTGACCGGGCTTGGCCTGCTGTTCGGCGGGCGTGCCGATCCGGCCCGGGTCCGCCCGGGCGCGCAGCGGGCCTCGGTCGAGGGCCGGCTCCGCACCGACCCGAGCGGGAAGGTCGCGCAGCAGGTCGAGGAGGCAGGCGGCGACCTCGACGAGGACGGCACCCTGGTGCTGACCAGGTCGGTGTCCGGCGAGGGCCGGTCCCGGGCCTTCGCGGGCGGCCGCTCCGTTCCGGTGTCGCTGCTCACCTACCTGGCCGATGACCTGGTCGCCGTGCACGGCCAGTCCGACCAGCAGCAGCTGCTCAAGCCGGGACGCCAGCGCGAGTCGCTCGACAAGTACGGGGGCGCCGCGGTTTCCGAGGTGCTCGCCGACTACCAGCGGGCCTACAACAAGCACCGGAAGGTGCACGCCGAGCTGACGACGCTGACGACCGAGGCCCGCGCCCGCGCGGCCGAGGCCGAGGCGCTGCGCTCCGGGCTCACCGAGATCGAGAAGCTCAACCCGGTCGCGGGCGAGTCGTCCGTGCTCCGCGCGGACGAAGAGCGCCTGGCCAACGCCGACTCGCTCAACGCCGCCGCCACCACCGCGCACGAGGCCCTGCTCGGCGACCCGACCATGGGCACCGAAGGCGCCGACGTCGTGACCCTGCTCGGCCAGGCCAGGCGGGCGCTGGAAGCGGTCCGCCGCCACGACACCGAAATCGACGGCGTGGCCAACCGGCTCTCCGAGGCCGCGTTCCTGGTCTCCGAGGTCGCCGCCGAGCTGGCCACGTACATCCAGTCGATCGACGCCGATCCGGCCCGGCTCGCCGCCGTCCAGGAGCGCCGCGCCGCCCTGAGCCGCGTCATCCGCCTCTACGGCCCGGACGGCATCTCGGCGCACATCAACGGTTCCCCGGCGCCGACCCGCGAGTCAGCGGAGCCGGCCCCGGAGCCCTTCGACGATTCCGTCACCGCGACGGTGGCGCCGCTCGAGGCCGGGGAAGCCGCCGAGGAGCCCGACGAGATCACCGCCGTCCTCGACTGGGCGCGCCGGGCCGCCGCCCGGGTCGGCGAGCTCGACAACGACGACGACACGATCGCCTCGCTCACCACCGCCGAGGCCGAGCTGGCCGTCCAGGTGACCGAGCTGGCCGCGCGCCTGACCCAGCTGCGGACCCAGGCGGGGGAGCGGTTCGCCGAGGACGTGACGGCCGAGCTGGCCGCGCTGGCGATGCCGCACGCGCGGATCCACGTGGTCCTCAGCCAGCTCGACGAGCCCGGCCCGCACGGGATCGACGACGTGGAGATCCGGCTGGCCGCGCACCCGAGCGCGCCCGCGCTCCCGCTGCACAAGGGCGCCTCCGGCGGTGAGCTCTCCCGGGTCATGCTGGCCATCGAGGTGGTCTTCGCCGGCGCGGACCCGGTCCCGACGTTCGTCTTCGACGAGGTGGACGCCGGCGTCGGCGGCAAGGCCGCGGTCGAGATCGGCCGCCGCCTGGCCAAGCTCGCCCGGCTCGCCCAGGTCATCGTGGTCACCCACCTGCCCCAGGTCGCCGCGTTCGCCGACAACCACCTGGTCGTGGCCAAGTCCGTCGACGGCACCATCACCAGCAGCGGCGTGATCCGCCTCGACCACGAGGGCCGGGTCCGCGAGCTGTCCCGCATGCTGGCCGGCCTCGAGGACTCCGAGTTCGGCCAGGCCCACGCGGCCGAGCTGCTGGCCATGGCCGCCGACCAAGCCGCCCGCCCCTAGCGGGAATTCACTGAGAAGTACGTGTCCCTCGATTAATGACAATTACCTGACACCTGAGTGACCCTTCTGGACGTGCCGTCGGCGAAAGATTTAAGGTCTTCATTAACGGCACTCAAAGGCGGGGGATTATGTGGCATATTAAGCGTGCCCGTAGAGTGATGCTCGGGGCCATCTTCGCAGCGATGATAATGCTGATCTCGCTTGTCGGCGGGAACCCGGCGAAGGCAGCGCAGTCGCCTCTCGCAAGTCACGCGATCCCCGCGCTTAGCGCCGTTCCGGCGGCGTCCACGGCCGCCTGCTCCTTCCAGTGGCCGAATAACCTGGACCCCTGCTCAAGCCAGGAGCCCGCCGTTGAAATCGAGTCGCTCAGCGAGGGGGACACCTCGAGCTGCTCGTTCGCCGGCACTGTTACCTGGGGCGACGGCAGCGAGCAAGACTTCAGCTTCAATGGCGGCCCGGACGGTACCATCTTCGACGTCGCGGACTACACGTACAAGAAGGCGGGAACGTACTCAATCGCGGTCTCCGACGAGGTGGTTTCCGGCCCGTGCACCTGGGGCGACTTTACGGTGTCGTTCACTTACCAGACGAACCCGTGTACCCATGACTATCGGACCGCCGTCACCGAGCGCGCGGGCACGGACAACGACCGGGAACTGTTCACCGATACGGTCACGTTTTCCTGGTGCGCGGGCAGCGGAGTTCAGGTCACGTCGAGCGGCCAGGTCGCCGAGGTCAAGAAACCCGGGTTCGGCAGCCTCTCCGGCCTGCACTACGAGCTCCTGAAAATAGCCGGCATCACGTTCTGGGCCACCCCGGCGAGCGCGCCGGAACCGGTCATCGACAACGAGCCGGCCTCCGCGTCCGTCACCGCGTCGGGGCTCACCTATGACCAGGAGTTCGACCTGGGCAGTGACCTCGCTGACCTGCTCACTACCGTGCTGACCGACGGGCTGGCCAGGCCGCTGGTGCCTCTCATCCGCAGCGGCAAGCTCGGCGCCCTCAGCATCAAGCTGCTGCACGAGTGGGGCACCGTCGTCGCCAAGTTCGACGCCTTCGCGGCGAAGCACTTCGGGCTCCCGAACTGGGCCGCGAACTACCTGGCGAACCTCCCGATCGGCAAGATCAAGGACGCGGTGGCCGGCCTGGCGGGGAGCTTCGTGTCCACGCTCACCCAGTCGCTGGCGGCGCTCGGCCACAACGCCACCCTGGCCGCCGTCGCCAGCACCCTGCAGGCGGGGATCCAGCAGATCTCCGCTGCCCTCGACTTCATCACGCCGCTGTGGCAGCCGCGGATCACCGTCACCGTCACCGCCGACAGCGCCCTGGCTCCCGCCGTCAGCGACGAGGGAACCCAGACGGCCATCGGCACCTACGTCGAGGAGCCCGTCATCAAGACAACGCCGTCCAGCTAGCGAGACTGGCCGGGCAGCTCAGAACCGGGCAGCTCAGAAGATGAGCGTGTAGAAGGTGTTGTCCTCGCTGCGCACGTAGTCGCCGAACGGCTCGCCGGGCAGGAATCCGCTGCTTGAGTACATCGCCCGGGCCGCCGTGAATCCCGGGGTGGTCCCGGTCTCCAGGCTGACCCGCCGGTACCCGCGGGACCGGGCCACGGAGAGCAGGTGGTCGAGCAGGGCCCGGCCCACGCCGCGCCCGCGGGCCTCGGCCGCGGTGTGCATCGACTTGAGCTCGGCGTGCCCGGCGTCCAGCTCCTTGATCGCCCCGACGCCGAGCACCGCGCCGCCGGCATCCCGGTAGCTGAAGAAGGTGATGCCCGGCTGGACCAGGGCGTCGACGTCGAGCGCGAAGCTGTGCTCGGGCGGCGTCTCCGACAGGCAGAACGCCAGGTGCCGCTCGAGCAGCAGCCGGACGTCCGGCCTGCGGGGGTCGTCAACGGCAATCTCACCGACAGTAGTCACCGCGAAAGTATAATGACGACCGTGGCGGGCTGAGGCTAGGGTCTCTGGGTCAGCTGACTCCAGGCTAGCGACGCCCCCTCGGCCAGGCAGCCGTCAACGACCACGTCGGTGCCGAGCGCGCTGACCTTCACCTCGGGGAGCACCGGGGTCATGGCGCTCAGCGCCGCGGTCACCGCCGCGGCGAAGCCGGGCGCCTGGCCGATCCCGCCGCCCAGCACGATCAGCCCCGGGTCGACCACGGTGATCACGCAGCAGACGGCGCTGGCGACCAGCCTGGCTTCCTCGGCCACGACCGCGGCCGCCCGCTCGTCGCCGCGGGCGGCGGCGGCGAACACGCTGCGGGCCGATACCGCGCCGCGCATCCCGGCCGCCCGGGCGGCCCGGACGACGCCGGACGCGGCCGCGGCGGCCTCGAGCG
>Ga0302314_10002898_pt1 | contig 31841 bp, 22 predicted proteins | sample III_Palsa_N2_3_FD_200533 | JGI IMG/M metagenome (GOLD analysis project Ga0302314, IMG submission 200533) | Peat permafrost microbial communities from Stordalen Mire near Abisko, Sweden - III_Palsa_N2_3 | ecosystem: Environmental > Terrestrial > Soil > Palsa > Peat permafrost | place: Sweden... | reverse complement strand
GCCAGGCAATCCTGCGCGGCGTCAACATCCTCGCCGACGCGGTCAAGGTGACCCTCGGACCCAAGGGCCGCAATGTCGTCATCGAGAAGAAGTTCGGTTCGCCCACCATCACCAAGGACGGCGTCACCGTCGCCAAGGAGATTGAGATCGCGAACTCGCTCGAGAACATCGGCGCGCAGCTCGTCAAGGAAGTCGCCTCCAAGACCTCCGACATCGCCGGCGACGGCACCACCACCGCCACCGTTCTCGCCCAGGCCATCTTCCGCGAAGGCGTGAAGACCGTTGCCGCTGGTGCGAACCCCGCCGCCCTCAAGCGCGGCATCGACAAGGCCGTTGAGGCCATCATCGGCAAGCGCGATGAGCACGGCGTCGTCACCGGCGGAGCACTCTCCAGCTTCTCCAAGCCTGTCTCCGGCGAGATGATCGCCCAGGTCGGCACCATCTCCGCCAACTCCGACGCGCAGATCGGCAGCATCATCGCCCTCGCCATGAACAAGGTCGGTAAGGATGGCGTCATCACCGTCGAAGAGTCCCGCACCATGGAGACCCAGCTCGACGTCGTCGAAGGCATGCAGTTCGATCGCGGCTACCTCTCGCCCTACTTCGTCACCGACGCAGAGCGCATGGAATCCGCCCTCGAGAACCCCTACATCCTCATCTACGAGAAGAAGATCTCCTCGATGAAGGACCTGCTGCCGCTGCTCGAGCAGATCGCCCGCACCGCCAAGCCCCTCGTCATCATTGCTGAGGATGTCGACGGCGAAGCGCTCGCGACCCTGGTCGTCAACAAGCTGCGTGGCACGCTCAACGTCGCCGCCGTCAAGGCGCCCGGCTTCGGCGACCGCCGCAAGGCCATGCTGCAGGACATCGCCATCCTCACCGGTGGCAAGGCGATCACCGAAGACCTCGGCATCAAGCTCGAGGGCGTCAAGATCGAAGACCTCGGCACCGCCAAGCGCGTCACCATCGACAAGGACAACACCACCATCGTCGACGGCGGCGGTAAGGATGGCGACGTCGAAGGCCGCGTCAAGGAGATTCGCGCTCAGGTCGAGAAGACCACCTCCGACTACGACCGCGAGAAGCTCCAGGAGCGCCTCGCCAAGCTGGTCGGCGGAGTCGCCGTCATCAAGGTCGGCGCTGCAACCGAGACCGAGATGAAGGAAAAGAAGGCCCGCGTTGAAGATGCCATGCACGCCACCCGTGCGGCTGTTGAAGAAGGCATCGTCCCCGGCGGCGGCGTAGCGCTCATCCGCTGCACCCCGGCTGTCGACGCCCTCATCAAGACCCTCGAAGGCGACGAGAAGATCGGTGCAAACATCATCCGTCGCGCTATCGAAGAGCCGCTTCGCACCATCGTCGGCAACGCCGGTGAAGAGGGTGCGGTTGTCATCGGCAAGATCCACGAGTCCAAGGACGCGAACTTCGGCTACAACGCCGGAACCAACGTCTACGAGGATCTCGTCGCTGCCGGCGTCATCGACCCGACCAAGGTAACCCGCACGGCTCTGCAGAACGCAGCGTCGATCTCGGGTCTCCTGCTCACCACCGAAGCCATCATCGCCGAGATTCCGGAGAAGAAGGAAGCGGCAGGCGGCGGTCACAACCACGGCGGCGGCATGGAAGGCATGTACTAAACCTCCACGCATCGCAGCAACGCAAAAACAAAAGAGGCTCCGGATCACTCCGGAGCCTCTTTGTTTTCCCCGCCCAAACTGGCACGCAGCGCCAGGAATATTCGACGGAAGCCCGCACAGCAGCACCAACCGCGCGTAGCTTGAAGGTGTCAGACGGACTCGCGGAGGCTCTCCATGCGTCTCTTCCTCAAGCTTCTTCCCCTCGCAATGGCGATCGCGTTGGATCACACGGCAAGCAGTCAGCAGGCAACTTCGACTTCGCTAACGCAGCAGCATTCAGCGCTCAAGCACGCTCGTCACGACCACGCTCTGCAGCCATCGGATCTGCCCGAGATCCTCGACATCTACGACCGCGAAGCGATCCACGCACTGGCTGCTCAACCCGGACTCGCGCAGGCGTATCTCACATGCGCCTCCGAGGACATCCGAAACGGCGACTACGAGAGCGCCATCCGCAAGGTCGTCAATGCCCGCGTCCTCGATCCCGCGATCCCGAACGCATCCACCATCGTCGCCGAGGCACTCAACGGCTTGCGCCGCTACGAGGACGCATACCTGCTCCTCCGCGCGCTACGCGGTCCCGAAGCCCTCTCATGGCAGGCGATCTATGAGCGTGCACGCGCCGAAGTTGGCATTGGCAATCTACGCGGCGCCGATCTCTGGAGCCTGCGTGCCGTCGCCACCGCGCCCAGCAGCTTCCCGCGGGCACACCTGGTCCGTGGCGAAGCCCTGATGATCGCCGAACGCTGGCAGGAGGCTCGCGCGGAGCTCGACCTCTATATCAGGTCGGATGCCGATGCAGGTCAGCATCCCGAAGCACTCGAGGCCCTGAACAGCATCAGCCGCCTCGCATCCAATCTCCCCGAACCAGCAGCACGCTGAGCATGCTGCTGGTTCATGGAAGGACTACCGCTCCGGCTGGATCTTGATCGGAGCATCCGGGTCCGGCAGATCCCCCGGCAGCACCTTCTTCCGCTTCTTCACCGGTGGCGCAGAGCTTGGTGGCCGCTGCTTGCCGCGCCCATTCCGCTTGCCGTTCGGCGTCTCGATCACCGCCCGCATCCAGTACTCGCCGTTGCCGTCGACCTCGATGCCATGCGTCTCCCGCTCGAAGCCCGGGAACCGCTTGCCGAACTCCTCCATCGCCAGGATCAGCCGGATCACCGGGCTATCCGGCCCACCCAACCGCTCGCCCGGCATACTCATCGGAATACCCGGTGGGTACGGCACCAGCATCACCGCCGCAATCCTGCCCGCCATCTCCGAGAACTTGATCTTCTCCGTCTCGTTCCGCAGCAGCTTCTGATAGGTCTGCGACGGAGTCAGGATCGGATCAAAGTCCTCATCGCACGCCGCATTGACCAGCCCCGCAAGGTTGAGTTGTTGCATGACCGAGTGCATCTCGTCCGAGAGTTCCTTGAGCGTCACATTGCGATAGCGATGTGGATACTTCAGCACCAACTCCGGCAGCGCCTCTTCAAGCGAAGCCTCGGAGTCATAGAGCCGCTTGAACTCGAAGAGGTTCTCGAGCAGCGCGCCCCACTTGCCCTTACTGGTTCCAACCGAGAACAGCACCAGCACGGTATAGTCGCCGGTCCGTGCGATCTCAACCCGTCGTCCGTCGAGGAACTCAGTGAGAATTGCCGCAGGTATACCCCAGTCGCTTACGACACCTTGAGCGTTCACACCCGGCGTTAGGATCGTCACCTTCGCCGGATCGAGCATGCAATAGTCGTCGGCGATGTCCTCGTCTTGATAGCCGTGCCAGTCCTCGCCCGGCTTCAACGTCCAGCAGCTCGAGCGATTCGTCAGCAGCCCATCGGGCGCCTCTTCAAGCAGATGCGTCTGCCCATCGAGCGGATCGAGCACATACTCCGGCTGATAGAGCCGGAAGAACCATCCCTGCTCCGCCGCGCGCAGCCGATGCGCAATCGACGACATCGCTTTGCGGAAGCTGATCGCATCCTGCAACGTCTCGCTCATCAACGTCGGCCCTGCAGGCTCATCCATCATCGCCGCAGCCACATCGAGCGAAGCGATCAGCGGATAGAACGGCGACGTCGTCCCATGCATCATGAACGACTCGTTGAACTGGTCATAGTCCAGCGGAGCCCGAGGGCTCAGCTTGATGTGCACCATCGAAGCCATCGAGAACGCAGCCAGCATCTTGTGCGTCGACTGCACCGCGAAGATTGCCGGCCGATTCGGCATCTCGTCCGGCACATCCATCGCAAACCGCCCACGATAGATCGGATGGAACTTCGCATAGGCGTACCACGCCTCGTCGAAGTGCACGCGCGGCACCGACTTCGACAGCTCCTCCACTACGCGGTTCACGTCGTAGCAAAGTCCATCGTAAGTCGAGTTCGTCACCACCGCATAGGTCGGCTTCTTCGAAGGAGCACCTGCACTGAAAGGGCTCTTCTCAATCAGAGCCTGCACATTCTCCGGGCTGAACCGCTTGATCGGCACGAGGCCGATCATCCCGTAACCATTGCGTGTTGGCTTGAAGTACACCGGCCTCGCACCCGTAACGGTCAGCGAGTGGCAGATCGATTTGTGACAGTTCGCATCGGCCAGAACGACATCGTCCTGCGCGATTACGCCATGTCCAACGATCTGGTTCGACGTCGATGAACCACCCAGTACATAAAACGTCCAGTCAGCTCCGAAGATGCGCGCCGCATTGCGTTCGCTCTCACCCGGAGGCCCAAGGTGATCGAGCCACGAGCCAAGCGGCGCGGTCGATATGCCCAGATCCGACCGCATGATGTTCTCACCGAAAAACTTGTGAAACTCCATCCCCACCGGGTGCTTCAGATACGCCACACCACCCATATGTCCAGGCGCGTCCCACGAATACGCACCCTGATCGTTGTACTTCTTCAACTCGCGAAAGTACGGTGGCAGCAGTTGCGCATGATAGCGCTCGACCGCGAAGTCCACGCGATTCGCAATGAATGCAGGCGTGTCGCCAAACAGGTGGATGTACTCATGCACCTGTTTCACCACTTCAAGCGGCAATTCGCTGACCAGCGTGCGATCCGCAATCAGGAAGATCGGAATCTTCTTGTTGCGGCGACGAACCGCGCGCAAAATCTTCAACGCAGCGCGCTCGTCGAACTGGTTGTCTCCTTCGAGGTCCCAGTCCAGCAGAATCGCCGAGTGCGACGGATCCGAAGTCACCAGCGACAAGCCATCTTCAGGCGTCGAGGTGCGCACCACCTCATACCCTTCTTCTCCGATCGCATCCACCAGCCGCTCCATCGCGCGGTCAGACACGGAATCGGTTCCACCAACTTCACTTGCAATCAACAAAACCCAACGGCCTTCGCTCATTCCACCTCACACTTCCTCATTTATCGTACAGCGATCGATTGAACAGAATGTGCACAGGAGGTTTCACAGCCACAATTCTCCTTCAGCGCCGGAAACAGGCGGTATCCAGCCCGCCGAAATGCCCCAAAACCAACGTTTTACTCCGCGCCACCACCAAAGAAAACGGCCGCAGCAATCGCTGCGGCCGTACAACCGTTCTTTGCCTGATGTTACTCCGTCGGCCCACTCTCCATATTGCCAGGCCGAACCGCGTCGGGTGTATGGAGCTTCACGCCATGCAGATCCGAGCTCGCCTTGACGCGAACCAGAGGATTCTTCCCCGACGCATTCGCCTGGAAGGTCGCGACAAAGGTCTCCGACATCGCATGCTTGAACTGGTTCAGAAACGGGGTCATCGAGACGGGATCCCCCATTCCCTGGTAATACGCCGTGCCGCCCGTCGATTGCGACACCTGAGCGAGGTAGCTCTGTCCGCTGAAGCTTCCGCGCCGCCCACGAAATCCGGAGTCTTGGAAGTAAATGGAAGAGACCTGAACGCCTGCTCGGATCGCGTCGTCTGTCGCCGCCTGGACGTACGGGCTGTCCTGGTTCAGAGGGCTCGTGCTGCCGTTATATGGGTCAACGCCGTTGGTGATCATCATCACGAACCGCGCCGCCGGCCGATTCGAAGGCCAGTGCTTCACGAATTCCGACAGGCAGAAGTACGGGCTCGCGCTGATCCCCGGGCTTCCTAGTGGGAGCCGGAACTTCTCCGCTGCAGCAGAATGGTCGGTTGTAAACCCGGCTTCCTGGACCACGCCGCCGTCGCGCATATAACCAATGAATAACTCGGTCCCTTGCGGCAGACTGGTTGCGAAGGCCTTCAAATCGCCCAGTTCTCGCCCAACCGATTCACGCAAGCCGTCATCGATCAGGATCGCTACCTGCGCACCGGTCGGTGGCACCTGCGCCCAGCCGGTAAGCTGCTCCTTCTTCCCGTTCACCGCCAACGTTACGTTCGAGATCGTCGGCATCTGGTCCGACTTCGAATCGACGGTAACCAAAGCCTGTGTGCTGGATGGTCCCTCGATCTGGGCTAAACCAACTCCCGACAACACCAGAGATACTGCGGTAGCGATCAATACTTTCTTCATCTTCGAAAACCTCACCTTCACGCCAATTAGACGAGCTCTGGATGGCACCAGAGGTATGAACCCAGAAAATAAAGCAAAGTAGCGCCCCCGTCAGTTACCGCCAAACCGATACTTCAACCCGGCGCGGAACGTAACTGGAAGCCCCGGATAGCCGATCGGCCCGATATGCTGCTGGCTCAGCAGATTGTCGAGTTGCGTAAAGAAGGTAATGTGCTTGGTCGCCACAACCGAAGCGCTCGCATCCAGCTTCGCGTAGCCGAAATCGAGGTCACGATTTGGCAGCAACAGCGTGTTCCCACCCGTCGTATCGAACCCTCCGAGAAATGTGGAATCATCACTCCTGCTAGCCAGCGATCCCTTCATCGCCAGAGCCACCCGCCGATCCGTATAGGCCACCGAGAAGAATCCGGTATGCGGAGGACGTCGGAACGGCCGCGCGCCAACTAGTGGCGACAAGCTGCCAATCGCGATCCCCGGCAGATTCGGGTTTGTCGTCGGCGTTCCATCGTTCGCATCGACCGCATCGGTCGCAAACGACTGCACCACCTTTGAATCCAGATACGTATATCCGCCACGGACAGCAAGATGCTTCAGAGCCTGCCAGTCGATCTCGCTCTCCGCACCCTGCGTGCGAAACGCCAGAGAGTTCAGGTATGCCTCGTACACGCCTTCAGCCACACTTGTGGGGATCCCAAAGTACTGCTCGAGACCAACGTAATCGACCCCTTCCAGTTGGTGATCGAAGACGTTGTGAAAGTAACCAAGCTTCACAACCAGCCGTTCACCCAGGATGTTCTGGTCAACGCCAACATCATACGTCCGCGACCGCTCCGCCGTCGGCTTGCTTACGTTATAGCTCGCTATATCGGCCGTATCTCCGGCCGTCAGCAGTTCAGAGTAAAGACTCGCAAACTCCAGCGCCAGAGTAGGCTCCTGCACGCCCGTTGCCGCGCTGGCTCTCAGCTTCGTTCCGCGAAACTTCCGATTTGTAACTCGAACCGGCACATACGCCAACCCCAGCCGCGGCGTTCCCGCAACTCCGTACAAATGGTTCTTCTCAATCGACCCACCCACAGAGTAGAAGAACCGGTTCTTCACATCGCCTTGGAACTGCAGCGTGTACTCGAAGTTGGTTCGCTTGATGATCTCGTCCTCTGAGTAGTCCGCGTCGACGAAGCTCCCGCGCTCATTCTCATAGCGAAACCCAAACAGCCCCGTAACGCGATGCGGAAACGCATAGTCCGACTGAAAGTACAGCTCATCGCGATTCGAATCCGACTCGCTGTTCGGCGAAAAGAACGACGCCTGCCCCGTCGCCTCATACCCATTCGCGCCGCGAATCGTCACCACATCGCCGAAGTACTCCGGGAACCCATCCACGTTCATCTGCGTCCCCTGGTTCCCGTACTGGTGCTCCTGTTCACGCTTGCGTGTTATCCCGTACCGAACCAGATTGTGCCACTTATCGTCCGCCAGACGATCTTCCACCGTCAGTCCCGAGTAGAGATCCTGATCTCCCTGCTTGCCATCATCCGAGATCCCGTAAAAGTCATGCGCTCCCGGCAGGCCTGTCGCGGAATCCGTATTCCGCAACGTAAACCGCGCCTGCGCATTCGCCGTAAAGCTATAGCCCAGGTTCAACGCCGAGGTCGCCGCATGATAGCGATCGAGCGCCAGCGCATTCGACGTATCGAAGCGCCCAAACGCACCGTAGTAGTCGATCTTCTTATGCACGCCGCCCAGCGTGCCCTCGTTGCGATACGTCTGGAAGTTTCCCCCGTCGCCCGAGTATGTAAAGTAAGGCCGGGGCGACCCACCGCGCGGCATCGTGATCGACACCACGCCCGCCCCCGCGTCGCTGCCATACAGCACGCTTGCGGGCCCGCGATATATCTCGACTGAGTTAACCGCTGTCGTCGCGACCGTGCCCAAATCAAAGGTCCCGCCCATGTCCTCGGCTGTAATTCCGTCGATCAGGATCTTGTTCGCCGTGGAGTTCCCTCCGCGCACAAACAGAGAGGTCACGCCGCCTGTCTGCCCTTGCTGTACTAGCTCGACACCCGGCGTCAGCCGCATCTCGTCGGTCAGCCCCACCCTCGTCGCAAGATCGAACGCTTCGATCAGCGATACCGGCGCACTCGCCTGCTGGATCGGCGTCGGAATCCCCGTCGCCGTGACGGTAACCTGCTCGGTCACCGACGCCGCCTCCACGACCACGTTGCGCGTGACCACATCCACCACGCCACCGTAGAAATCCTCGCCGATAGCTGGCGAGAACGTTGCCGCCGTAGTTAGCAACCGAAACCGCCCCGGCGCCGTACTGCGAATCTCAAAGCTCCCATCCAACCCCGTCTTCGCATAGGCGATCGGATTCGTTCCCTGCACCAGCTCCACCCGCGCATTCACCACCGCAGCGCCCAGCGGATCGGTCACCGTCCCCCGCACAATCACAGCCCGCGCGCTTACCGCAGAGCCAAAGCAGACCGCCGCGCACAGCCACGACCGCACCAACCGACGACGAACCACCCCAGCCGACACACCCGCACTCCGCACCACGATCAAAGAAGCTCCTATCCCAATCCAGTTCTCTGCCTTGTAGCTCAACTAAGGTCGCAGCAGAACCTTTCCCGTCGTCCTTCGCCCCTCAAGGGCCCGGTGAGCCTCCGCCGCATCCGCCAGCGCATACGTATGCTCGATCCGCAGCTTCAAGCTGCCATCGCTGACCCACCCAAACACATCCTTTGCCCGCGCTTCCAACTCCGCCCGAGTGGCTACAAAGTCCTTCAGCGTTGGCCGTGTCACATACAACGAACCCATGGTCGATAGACGGATCAGGTCGAACGGCGGCACCGCTCCACTCGATCCACCAAACAGAACCATCACGCCGCGCGGACGCAGACACGTAAGCGACTGCTCAAACGTCGTCTTTCCCACCGAGTCATACACCACCGGCAGTCCCGCCCCACCGGTCAACCGCGTCACCTCCGAGGCGAAGTCCTGCCGGGTATAAAAGATCACCTCATCCGCGCCCGCCGCCCGCGACAATTCGGCCTTTTCCTCGGTCGATACCGTCGTCAACACCCGCGCTCCCAGCCTCTTGGCAATCTGCGTCAGCAGCAGCCCCGTCCCGCCCGCACCCGCATGTACCAAAACCGTATCGCCCGGCTGGATGGCATACGACGATGTCGCCAGATAGTGCGCCGTCATTCCCTGCAGCAGCACCGCCGCTGCCTGATCCGCCGAGACCCCATCCGGCACCTGCACAACCCGCGCTGCGGGAGCCACGGCGAGCTCCGCATACGTCCCGGCAACACCGCACCACGCCACCCGGTCGCCCACGGCAAATCCCGTCACGTCCGGCCCGAGGGCCGAGACTCTCCCGGCAGCCTCCTGCCCCAGCGTAAGCGGCAGTTTGGCCGGATACCGTCCCTCGCGGAAGTACGTATCGATGAAGTTCACACCCGAGGACTCGATCGCGATCAGAAGCTCACCGCCCCCCGGAACCGGAGTCGGAACTTCAACAAGCTTCAGGACATCGGCGCTGCCGTTTTCGAATATTTGAATCGCCCGCATGGCGAAATTGTATCCGTTCCCTGTCCCCGGAGCGCAGAAGCACGCCATGCCTGCGCCTTCTTCCGCGCAGGCGGCTGACAGGATTTTCATCTTCCATTCACCGATCGCCCCGGCGATCTCGGTACCCTCAAGCTTATGCGCGACGAACCATTGACTTACTCCACCAGCGCGGGCAGCCGCGAGGGAACCACCATCCTCAAGCTGGTCGGCCCTCTTACTCTCAGCAATATGTTCTCGCTCCAGGCCGACATGCGGTCGATCCAGGGTCCGCTCACGATCATCGACCTTAGCGAGACCGAATATATGGACTCAGCCGGCCTCGGCGTTCTGGTCAACTTCTACGTCGCCTCGCAGAGCCATGGCCGCAAGACCGCGCTGGTTGGCGTCAACAGCCGCATCGACGCTCTGCTCGACATGACGCACGTCAAGACCCTGTTGCGCACCTTCCCCAGCATCGAAGAAGCCGAAGCACAAGCCTAGAAACGCCCTACGCGGGCGGCGACCACTTCGTGGTAGGTATTGGGCTATCGCGAGTCCTCGCGTCGGTCGGCACAGACTTCTGCGGCGACCAACGCGAAGTGGATTACATGTCACGATGGGACCGCCCCGAGCGTGCCGGTCCGGCAGGACTACTGCAGCAAACTCTCTTCGCTCGATCGCAACCGCAGCAGCCGCTCAATCGCATACGGCGCCCGATGCGCAGCCGTATGATAGTGCCGCACCTGCAGCTCACCCAGCAACCCGATCCCCATCATCTGAATTCCCGCCAGGATCGACACGCCCGCGATCACGAACAGCGGCCCATGCTGAACCATCACGTGCTGTCCGGTCACGATCTTCAGGATCAGCAGCCACGCCGCCATCCCAAACCCCGCCGCCATTCCAAACGCGCCGATCGCGCCGAAAAAGTGCAGCGGCCGCGTCATATAGCGCAGCAAGAACCGGATCGTCAGCAGGTCAAAGAACACCCGGATCGTCCGTGAGATCCCGTAGTGGCTCTTGCCAAACTCCCGCTTCGGATTTGAGATCGGAATCTCGCAGATGCTCGCGCCATACCACGACGCCAGCGCTGGGATAAACCGATGCATCTCGCCGTACAGCGGAATATTCTGGATCACCTCGCGGCGATACGCCTTGAAGGTCGTGCCAAAGTCGTGGATGTTCACGCCCGAAAGCTTCGCCATCAGCCAGTTCGCGGCACCCGACGGAATTCGCCGCAGCAGGAAGTTGTCCCCACGCTGGCTCCTCCAGCCGCTCACCACGTCGTAGCCCTCTTCGAGCTTAGCTAAAAAGCCCGGAATCTCATCCGGATCGTGCTGCAGATCACCGTCCATAGCGAGCACAAAGTCGCCCTGCGCCTGATCGAATCCGGCGGCCAACGCGCTCGTCTGGCCAAAGTTCCGGCGCAGCTTCACCACCAGTACCCGGCTATCGACCGCGGCAATTTCTTCGAGCAGCCGATACGTCCGGTCGCGCGATCCATCATCCACGAAGATCATCTCGAAAGAGTCACCTACATGCTCCATCACCAGTTTTACCCGGTCATACAGCGTAGTAACGTTCTCTTCTTCGTTGTGAAATGGAACGACGATGGAATATTTAGGCACATCTGTATGATACGCCGAGTGGTCCTCTTGGAAAACCTCCTTCATTCCGCGGAGGCATGGTAAAAGTGTCTGTGATGGCGCGACGCATCGTTACGGGCTTGACCCTTGCCGCGCTCCTGGCTGCTGCCTTCTTCGGCTACCGCAGCTGGAACACGAAACGCTCCCTGAACAGCGGCGAGGTCTTCGAAGATGCTGCCGACAGCGGCTCATCTCCCACCCCGACCTCCCCTCAATCCGTGTCGCCTGCGCTGCCCCCAAATACAGCCGTCCCAACGCAATCCGCAGCCCTCCAGCCCCCGCCAGCCGACTCGATCACGCCAAATCCTCCGAACGGAGCCCGCTTCGCCGGTTCCGGCCGATTCGAGGTCTATCGCCAGGGCAATCTCACCTACCGCATCGACACGCAGACGGGAACAACCTGCATTCTCTTTGCCACCCATGCCGAGTGGCGCAAACCCGAGGTCTACCGCCAGGGCTGCAACACCCCAAAAAGCTAGCCGAGCTCCACCCGCTGGGCTTCTCCTCGTCCCAGAAATAGCCGGACCCCCTACCAGCACCCTCCGGCTCATCCAAAACAACCCACTTCACACAAGGCGCTCTCTTAGAGAGCTTCCGCAAAACGAAAGAGGCATCCCCAAGGATGCCTCTTTCGATCAAGCCGCCTGAATCAGGCGACCGTGTTTAGGGCATGTAGTAGCGGAAGCCGGTGAACACCATGTTGTTGGTGGCCTTCGGGTTGGTCGATCCGCCGTTCACGTCGTTCGCGTCCACACCGGTCCAGGCCTGACGCGTCAGGTAGCTGTAGGTCGCCGTGAATTGCAGGCGGCCCTTGGTTGGCGAGCTGTAGAAGCGATACATGAAGCCAGCCGTGCCTTCGATCACGTCCTTCGTGTGACCAGCGCAGGAGCTTGCACCCGGAGCATATCCACTCGCAGCCGTCGGCGGGATCTCCGTGTGGCAACCAGCATCGCTCTCAGCCTTGAACGGAGCATAGCCAACGTACACCGGGGTCGTCGGAGCAGACGCCTGGAAGGCGACATACGAGGTCCGCTGCAGGTACTCGCCACCGGCATAAGCCAGCAGATCCAGCTTCGGCGTCACGTGTCCTTCGAGCGAGAACAGACCCTGCGAGTTACGCAGCGGCTCGAGCGTTCCGTTCGGCTTTACCGTCACGTCGCCGAGGTTCGAGGTGCCGTAACGACCGGTACCGTCACCCTGCAGGATGTGTACGCCAACATCGGCATACTTGGTCGCCTTCACGCGAGCGTTGGCGAAGAAGCCGCCGCCGATCACCGTCGAGTTCACACCCGATCCCTGCGCAACTGCGGTCGAAGCCGTCGTCGAGAAAGGCAGCGTCGGGTAGTAACGATCGCGGAAGAAGCGGCCAACGCCACCCACTTCGAAGTGACCGTACTTCACATCCGCCGTGTACTTCACGATGACGTCCGGAGCCACGTTGTTCGAGTAGTTCTGCGACGTGCTGCCGTTGCCAGTGCTGTTGTACAGACCGCCCGTGTTACCCGCGCTGCCGAAGAAGAAGTTCGTCGGAGCGTTGCTCGTTCCAGCCAGCACCGTCTGCGACTCTTCGATCGCGAAAGCAACGTTCTGGTGCACACCAAGCTTCTGGCTGAACCGCGCGCCATACTGCCGTGTCCAGCTGAAACCAACGTGGTACTGCGCATCGGTCAGCACCGGCAGGTTCTCGCCATTCGGAACCGGATCGATGCCCCTCTTCACTTCCGTCACGAGCGACCACATCTGTCCACCGGTAAACGTGAAGCCCTTGTTGGTCCCGGCCTTGGCCCACGCTTCGCGCTGGCGCATCGTGTAGCTGTTCGACTGGTTGTCGTTCGAGGTCGTACCCGCCGAGAGGAAGTCCATCTCGTAGTACGCGCCCATGTGGCCCCAGGTCGTCGGAGCATCCACCAGAACAGCAAGCCGCGACTGACGGCCGCTCGCATTGAATTCGCTCGTGTACGCCTGCGCCGAGTTCATGTACGGCGTCGAGTTGAACGGCGTGTTGATGTCGGAGTTGATCGACCGCGTGCGATACACGGTTTCAGCCGCCGCATAGCCACCCGGCGTAATCGTCGCACCCTTATAGTGAATGACCGAAGGCGAATCGATCTTCTCGGTCAGGTCCTTCTTCGTGTCGCTGATCGTCAGCGCCAGACCGGTGTTCGCATTCTTCAGGTCGGTCACCGTACCCTGCAGGCTGCTCATCGCGTCCGTATTCTGCTGCAGCGCCGTGCTCACCGTCTGCGCCTGCGCGGTCGCCGCTGCGGCAGTCGTCTGCGCAGCCTGGGCCGACTGCGTCGCCGTCGCCAGAGCCGCATCCTTCGCCGCGTTCTCCTGCTTCAGCGAGTCGATCTCGGACTGCTGGTTCTGCATCTGTTCGCGCAGTTCACGAATCTGGCGCTCGGTCGCGGACTCGCGAGGTGCCTTCGTCGCTGCCGGGCTCTTCTTGTGCGGCTTCGCAGTCGAGGTGGTCTTTGCGGGAGTGGTGACCTGAGCTGGAACGGATATGGCGGAAATCGCCACGATCGCTGCCAGAGTCGCTTGTAGTTGCTTCGTCATGGAACCTCTCAAAGTGATAAAAGGCAGAAGAAATCGCAGAGATCGTCCCGAACCAGCCGCAGCCCGTGTTCTCTACCCATCAATGCTCTTTGTGAGTTCATGCTCCCAAACCCATGTGAAAAGAAGAAGAATAGAGGCATAATTCATCGTCTATTAACGCTTTTGGTAAGTCTCCAATGGGAACTCTCCTCGACCCGGCATCCAGCCGATCACCTCTACTTCACCCACTTCCACCCCACGCCGCCCTCGCCTGATTTACCGTGGCTTATGGCTCCCGCCCGCACTCTCGCCGCGTTCCTTTCCCTCGCCGCCCTCGCAACCCTCACGCTCGCGACCAGCACAGCCCCCGCCCAGAGCCAGCCCCTCCACCTCATCCCGATGCCCCGTGAGATCCATCCCCTTGCCGACCAGCCTCTCCCCTCGGGCGTCCACATCACCTGCGCCTCCTGCGCCACCGATCCAGACGACCAGTTCGCGGCCGAAGACCTCGCCGACTCCCTCGCCGCCCGTGGTGTCCCCGCCACCAACCCCTCCGGCCTCGAGATCCGCCTCACCCGCCTCTCTGCCCACCCCGTCCCCAACTTCGACCCCGCCATGAAACCCGAGGGCTACGTCATCACCTCCAGCCCCAATCTTCTGACGGTTACCGCCGACACCCCCGAGGGCCTCTTCTACGGAGCTCAGACCGTCAAGCAGCTCATTGAAGCCAGCCCCACCACCCCCGCCGTCCTCCACGCCGCCACCATCACCGACTGGCCCGCCATGCACTATCGCGGCCTCGACGACGATCTCTCCCGCGGCCCCGTCACCACCCTCGAGTTCGAAAAACACCTCATCCGCACCATGGCCGCCTACAAGCTCAACCTCTACTCCCCCTACTTCGAGCACACCGCCGCCTACGCCACCGACCCCCTCTTCGCCCCGCCCGGCGGCTCCATCTCGCCAGCCGACGCCGCCGCCCTCGTCGCCTACGCCCGCCACTTCCACATCACCATCGTCCCCGAGCAGGAGGCCTTCGGCCACCTCCACCACAACCTCACCTGGGAGCAGTACCAGCCCCTCGCCGAGACCCCGCACGGCGCCGTCCTCGCTCCCGGCCAACCCGGCTCCCTCGCCCTCACCACCCGCATGCTCACCCAGCTCGCCGCCGAGTACCCCAGCCCCTTCCTCCACATCGGCGCCGACGAAACCGTCGACCTCGGCCTCGGCCAGACCAAAGCCGACGTCGACGCCCGCACCCTGGCCCCCGTCTATCTCGACTTCATGCAGCGCATCGTCACCGCCCTCGAGCCCCTCCACCGCAAGCTCCTCTTCTGGGGCGACATCGCCCAGGACGCCCCAGACCTCCTCAAAACCCTCCCGCCATCCTTCAAGCAGTCCACCATCGCCATCGCCTGGGTCTACTCCCCCGAAGCGCGCGGCTACGACCGCTTCCTCACCCCCTTCACCAACGCCGGCTTCGAAACCTGGGTCGCCCCCTCCGTCAACAACTTCCGCAAGGTCTACCCCAACAACAACCTCGCCCTCGCCAACATCCAGCAGTTCGTCCGCGACGGCCAGCGCCTCGGCTCCTCCGGCGCCCTCAACACCATCTGGGACGACGACGGAGACGCCCTCATCAACCAGGACTGGTACGGCATCCTCTTCGGCGCCGCCGCCGCCTGGCAAAAGGGCGAGTCCTCCATCCCCCAGTTCGAACAGTCCTACGCCCAGGTCTTCCACAACGACCAGACCGGCAAGCTCAACCAGGCGCAGCTCGAACTCATGGCCGCCCACGACGTCATGAAGCAACAGGCCAAAGTAGGCGACGCCAGCACCAGCATCTTCTGGCTTGACCCCCTCTCCAAAGACGGCCAGAAGGTCGCCGCCGAGTTCCGCCCCTACACCCACGACGTCCGCCTCCACGCCGAGTCCGCTCTCACCCTCATCGCCCAGGCCCGCGCCGCCGCCGGACTCAAAACTCCCGCCACTGCCGCTGCCGAGACCACCCCACCCTCATCCGCCCCCGTCGCTGCGATCCCCACCACCTTCTACGACGCGGCAACCTACGGCGCAGCCACCAGCAACCTCCAGGAGCCCGACGCCGTCGACGCCATGGAAGTAGGCGCCCGCCGCATCGACCTCATCGGCCTCACCTTCCAGCTCTCCGACGAGATCGTCGAAGGCTACCAGCGCGCCTACGCCCTCCAAACCACCACAGACAGAAAGCAGCGCGCCGCCGTCGCCCGCGAGCTCTCCGACATCAACGGCATCAACGGCCGCATCGAAGACATCCGCGACACCTACGCCCTCCTCCGCGACATGTACGCCTCCGCCTGGCTCCGCTCGAACCGCCCCTACGCCCTACGCCCGGTCCTCGAACACTTCGACTACACCATCGCCACCTGGCAGCTCCGCAGCGACAAGCTCCGCTCCGCCCTCCGCCAGTGGAACGACACCCACACCCTCCCCCCGGCAAGCGACCTCGGCCTCCCCACCACCCTGTCCTCAAACTAGGCCGGGTTTTCGCAAACGCCGGTTTGCGAGAGGGCAGCTCGCATCAAGCAGGTAGCAACGACTTGTAATTCTCTCGGAAAAGCTTGTACCGACGTCCGTCGCTCCGGAAGATTCTCGTGGCTCTGTTTGACCCGGCCGCCCAATCGGTCCGAATATCCGCGTACCCACAATGCCTACTTCTGAGGATCGTCACGGCATTCCCCTGCACCCAAAACGCTACGGGATGGTTGTCGACGGAGGTGACGATCCAGAACCAAGTATTATCTCCGCCGCTCATCGGAAAATCGCCCCGGACAATCATGTCCATCTGTTCTTGGTTCCTCAGATGGACTGTCAGGCCCTTCCAGAGCCTTGACACGCCTGCGCGTTCCCCCGGGCCCATATCCGCGAAGGTTTCTTTAGCTTCAGTGGTGTTCAGAATGGAAGCAGCGACAGACGGCGGAGGCGAAGTGGCGTTTTCAAAACAAGAGTCTTCGTCACCTTCGAAGATTCGCTTATAAGAGCAGGCATCTTGTCCGAAGCAGGCAGATATCCATAACGCGACGACCAAGAGCAACAAAAATACTTTCATCGAGGCGATCCCTTTTGGTTTAGGAACGGCTTCGCATTAGCCTTGTTATGTCTCAGTTTCTGAATAGTCTCATCATCAGCACCTTCCCACCGCAACGCCTTCCCGCACCCAATCAGAAATTGATCCGCATTGATCCAGATTGAGTCCACTTTGAGCGGCAATTGAAGCCCTCAATCCCCGATTCATGGGACAACTGCGACGTGCTCATTTCACACACATTACGGCTCCAACCTCGGCACACGCGCACAGCGCTCCTCACAGCGTGCCATCCGAACCACGCCCTCTAACCCACCACCAACATCACCTAAGGAGAACACCCATGCGCCTCGCCCACCTGATCCCAGCCGTCGCCTTCCTCGCCTCCACCGCCGTCATGCACGCCGCCCCCGTCACCTACATCGAGAAGTTCTTCGGCGACGTCACCATCGGCTCCGCCACCTACAACAACAAGAACATCACCCTCACCGGCGTCGGAAATACCAGCGACATCACCCTTCAGTCCAACTCCTACGAATACCTTGACGACGTCACCGCCACCTTCAGTATCTCTGGTGGCCCCTCCGGCACCTTCAACAACAAACTGGATGTCTACGAGGACCAGACCAACACCGTCGATGCCCTCGTCGGCGCAGGCTTCGCCTCCGAGCTATACGGCGGATACGACATCATGGGCACCTCCAACCCCGACGCCTTCGCCACCTACGACCTCGCCTACTCCATCGGCCCCGTCTCCGGTACCTCCGAGTCCAATGCAGGCGGCAGCGGCTTCCTCGATCCCACCAGCAAGGGCCTCTTCACCGTCGACAGCGTCTCCGGCGACACCACCTTCCAGGCCGAAACCACCGCATCCGCCCCCTCCGCCGTCCCCGAACCCTCCTCGCTCGCACTCCTCGGCACTGGCCTCTGCTCCGCCGTCGCCATGGCTCGCCGTAAGCTGGCACGCCGCAGCTAACGCACCCGCCGTCAAAACAACCCGGGCACCGCGACGCCCGTTCCCAATCGGTCGAGCGTCGCGGTCTGTCACCACCCCACCTCCGCTTCCAGGTAGATCGACCTCCAAAACGCCGCGAACAAAGAGAACGCCTCCCCGAAGCTCCCTCTCTGACTCACCGGCCAGCCTTTCCTGCCTTTCGCTTCCCTGTCAACCCCCTTTTCCCCATAACCCACACATTCCAAACCAAATATGCTTGGCATAAAGGATCCCATCCACCTGCTATCCTTAAAGAGGAGAGACTGAGAAAGCCCCGATAAGAGTCGGGGTTTTCTCTCGCCCACATGACGAAAATCTCATCCAACTCGTTTGCAATCAATGCTTTGAGGCTAACATCAATAGAATCAAGAATTTACAAAGTACCAAGCTAACTCGTTTTATATGAAGACTTTAGAGACATAAGGCGGGGGGGGACCCTGGCAATCGCTGCAACCCACGTCCTGCCGGACGGGCGCAATTCCAAACCCCGCCTCACACCCCAACCCTGTACTCTAGTACTTCGTATGTCATCCCTGCACGCCTCCCCCCCGGCCCCCGCAATCGGTATCGACTTTGGAACGACGAACAGCTCCGTCGCCATCGCGCGCAGCAGCAGCGCCACAGAACTCGTCCCCTTCCCCACCCTTACCGGCCTCACCGAAAGCTTCCGCTCCGTCCTCTACCTCGAGCAGCAGAAGCTCTCCGGCCGCACCCAGCTCAAATCCTTCACCGGCCCCCAGGCCATCGAGCACTACCTGGACGCCGCCACCGGCCACGAGCAGGGCCGCCTCATCCAGTCCCTCAAGTCCTACCTTCCCAGCCGCACCCTCACCGGCACCGAGGTCTTCGGCCGCCGCTACTCCCTCGAAGACCTCATCGCCCGCATCTTGACCGACCTCCGCCTGGCCGCCGAAAAGCACCTCGGCGAACCCATCCGCCACGCCACCGTAGGCCGCCCCGTCCGCTTCGTCGCCGCCGAAACTCCCGAAGACGACGCCTTCGCCGTCTCCCGTCTCGAAGCCGCCTTCCACCACGCCGGCTTCGAGCACGTCGCCTTCGAGCTCGAACCCATCGCCGCCGCCTACGCCTACGAGTCCACCCTCACCCGCGACGAGCTCATCCTCATCGGCGACTTCGGCGGCGGCACCAGCGACTTCTCCCTCCTCCACGTTGGCCCCACCGCCCGCGCCGCAGGCGCAAACCGCCAGCAAGCCCTCCTCGGCAACTCCGGCCTCGGCCTCGCCGGAGACGCCTTCGACGCCCGCATCGTCCGCAAGCTCGTCTCCCCGGCCCTCGGCTCCGAGTCCTTCGAGCGCACCTTCTCCCACGCCCCCGACCGCCCCGCCCCCATCATCCCCGCCGTCCCCGCGTGGATCTATGCGAACCTCGAACGCTGGCATTACCTCTCGTTCCTCAAGACCCGCAACGTGACGGAACTCCTCCGCTCCGCCCGCGCCCGCGCCGAAGAACCCGAAAAGATCGCCGCCCTCATCACCCTCGTCGACGAGGGCCTCGGCTACCAGCTCCACCAGGCCGTCCAGCGACTCAAGATCGCCCTCTCCCACAACGAGAGCACAGACTTCCACTTCCGCGACGGCAGCATGGATATCACCGCCCACGTCACCCGCGCCGACTTCGAAAGCTGGATCGCCGAAGAGCTCACCTCTATCGAGACCTGCGTCGACGACCTCCTGAAGACCTCCGGCATCGCCGCCTCTCAGGTCGACCGCGTCTTTCTCACCGGCGGCACCAGCTTCGTCCCCGCCGTCCGCCGCATCTTCGACACCCGCTTCACCGCGCAGAAGATCCGCACCGGCAACGAGTTCACCTCAGTCGCCAGCGGCCTCGCCTTACGCGCACACGAGTCCGCCCATTCGTCCTAGCGTTCTATCTGGAATTAAAAAGAAAAACCGGGCAAGACCGTCAGCCTTCACGGCAGCTTCATCGCCGGTAGCCGAAGGTCTTACCTCGATAGATGAGCCTGCTAAACCTCGACCAGCACCCGGCCATAGCGTTTCTCGACATACTCATCGAGAATCACCTGGAACTCTTCCACAATCCGGTCGCCCTTCAGCGTCGTGAACAGCTTGCCGTCCACATACACCGGAGCCTTCGGCTCTTCGAACGTCCCCGGCAGCGAGATGCCGATGTTGGCATGCTTCGACTCACCCGGCCCGTTGACGATGCAACCCATGACCGCCAGCTTCAACTCTTCGACGCCCGGATACTGCTTCTTCCACTCCGGCATCGAGGCCACAAGATAGCTCTGAATCCGTTCCGCAAGCTCCTGGAAGTAGGTCGAAGTCGTCCGGCCACAACCCGGGCAGCTCGTTACCTGCGGCATGAAGCTGCGAATCCCCAATGACTGCAAAATCTGCTGTCCGCAGCGAACCTCTTCCGACCGATCGCCACCCGGCGTCGGCGTCAGACTGACCCGAATCGTATCCCCAATCCCAGCCAGCAACAACGGCGCAAGCCCAGCGGTCGAGGCCACAATGCCCTTCATCCCCATCCCGGCCTCGGTCAGCCCCAGGTGCAGCGCATGGTCGCACCGGCCCGCCAGCTCCGTGTACACATCCACCAGATCCCGTACTCCAGAGACCTTTGCCGACAAGATGATCTGATCGCGCCGCAGCCCATAGCGTTCCGCCGCAGCCGCATTGTCGAGCGCCGAGACGACCATCGCCTCCATCATCACATCGCGCGCGGGCAGAGGATCGGCAAGCTTTGAGTTGTCGTCCATCATCTTGGTCAGCAGTGCCTGGTCGAGCGATCCCCAGTTGACACCGATCCGCACCGGCTTCTGGTGCTTCACCGCAACCTCGACCATCGTGCGGAAGTTGTCGTCGTCTTTGCGTCCGATCGAGCAGTTGCCTGGATTAATCCTGTACTTCGCCAGCGCCTCGGCGCACTCCGGGTACTTGGTCAGCAACTGGTGACCGTTGTAGTGGAAGTCCCCGATGATCGGCGTGTTCCAGCCCTTCTTCGCCAGAGCTTCAACGATATGCGGAACAGCCTTCGCCGCATCGTCGTTGTTCACCGTGATCCGCACCATCTCGGATCCAGCGCGAGCCAGCGCCGCAACCTGCTGGACCGTGCTTTCCACGTCCGCGGTATCAGTATTGGTCATCGACTGCACAACAACAGGAGCATCGGAGCCGGTACGGACTCCTCCGATGTTGACGGTTACGGAACGGCGACGAGTAATAGCTGGCATAAAAGTCTCGATTCCAGTTTACCATCGCGCTTCGCAGCCGGGTTCTTCGCCGGCCGCCGCGATACACTGAAAGTGATGGCCCGGTAGCTCAGTTGCATAGAGCAGCGCACTCCTAACGCGAAGGTCGCAGGTTGGACTCCTGCCCGGGCCACCATAAATTCCTCCTCTAGAACGACAGCCGCACCGCGGCCTGACAAATACGTGGCGCGCTCGCACTCAGCACCTCGCCAAAGTTCGACGAGCCCAGCGTTCCTCCAACCGAGGACGGGCCGAAGAACTGCGTGTGGTTGAACACGTTGAACGACTCGAACCGCAATTCCAGCGCCTTCTGCTCCTTCAGCTCAATCGACTTCTGCACCGACATATCAAAGTTCGCCTCGCCTGGCCCATAGAAGTAGCGCCGTTTCGCATTTCCATTGGTGCCAAGCGGCTGGAAGCCCAACGCATTCGGATTGAAATAGACCCCTGTCGTGCGCGGGTTGTGATTCAACTGGAGCGACTCGCCCGTAGTCTGCGGCAAGTCCACAAAGAAGTTGTTGATCCCGTTATCGAGCGTGCCCAGCAGCGAGTTATCGCTGTTGTTGACTAGCGTCACGGGGAAGCCAGTTGAGATATGCGTAATCCCCGACAGTCGCCATCCCTTCGTCAACCGCGCATGATCCTTCAGTAGCTCCTCGAACGGCAACTCGTAGTTATAGCTCACAACGAAGTTATGCCGGATGTCGAACGACGAAAGCGCATAGCTCAGCGACGGATCGACCGGGTTCACCTCATCGCCCACATTCGACGACTGATCGAGCGACTTCGCATAGGTATACGCGCCGATCACCTCAAGCCTCGGGCTCGCATAGTGCACATTGATCTCCGCCGCGTTGTAGTTCGAGTAGCCCTCGGTCAACTGGCTCGCATCGCTGCCGAAGTTCGGCCCCAGCGGTCCACGTGTCCCATTCACCACCGTGCCATTCGCCCGCGTAAAAACCGAGCTCTCGAGCGTCGGCCCGCACGTCGGCGAGTTCGTCGCAACTTCACTCGTCTGGCTCAAGCTCAGGCACAGCGACTGGTCCCCAGGATTCGCCTCTTCGATCACCAACAGCCGATGCCCCGTGTTCCCCGTATACGTCAGGCTCAGCGTCAGCGCCTTCGAGAGCTGCCGTTCGATCGAAGCTGTGTACTCCTCGACGTACGGCACCCGATTATTGCTCGAAAAGCCAGGAATTCCGCTGATCGGCGTGAACTCACCCCAGTTGATGTCGACGTTCGGGTTACTGCGTGAAGCTCCCGTAGGCGCAAGATGCACCGGGAACTGCTGCCCCAGATTCTGTCCCGTCGAAGCCGTCACAAAAGGATTCTGAAACAACGACGGCAGTGGACTGGTATAGGTCGTCCCATACGGCGCGTTCGCCGCCAGCACTCCCAGCGTCGTCGCCTCGAAAGCCGTATAGTACGACCCAAAGCCCGCGCGCAGCGTGGTCTTCCCTTCCGACCCAAACAGTTTCTCCGCCACGCTGCCGACCACGGGATGTGGCGAGTAGCTGATCCCGATGCGCGGCGAAAACTCATTGCCCGCAGGCGACAATGACCGCGAAACCCCCGGATCACCGGGATAAAGAATCCCCGCCGGAGCCCCCGGAAACACAATCGACTGCGCACCCGCGCGGAAGATCGAGATCTCGTTATGCTCCTCCGTCCACGGCGCGATGCGGTCATAGCGAACGCCGTAGTTCACCACCAGCGAGCTGTTCGCTCGCCAGCTATCCTGCGCATACGCGCCATAGTAGTTATCGCGGCCATAAAACGGATTCAACTGGCTCTGGTTATACGCCGTCGGCACACCCAGCAAAAAGTCCGCGAAGTCCGATCCCGTCTCGGTTCCCGTGAACTGAAAGTTCCCATTGAATCCTGCGATCGGATAGCCATCGACCTCGTCATGATGAAACGCGAAGCCCGCCTTGATCGTGTGACTGCGAAATACTCGCGACACATCATCGGTCGTATCGACGATATTGTTTACTTGCCGCAGCTCGTTCGCAGCCGTACCAATCGAGTAGTTGTTGAAGATAATGTTCTCCACACCCACATGGCTTGGCTCGAGCGCAACGATCGTCGAGTTCCCTGCCGCATCGACAAACCCCTGCGACTCCAGGCTCACGCCAAGCCCGCCCTCCGGCTGACCCAGATCATTCACATCGCGCATGTAGCTCACATGCGCTTCGTTCACGAATCGCTCGCCGAACGGTGTCACGAGTGCCAGCGTCGCAAGTTGCGCCCTGCCCGTATTCAGTGCGTTGAAGCCCGGAACACTCGCGCCACTCTGCGCCACTGGGTACGGATTATCCAGGTTGAAGTTATCCAGGAAGTAGTACGCCGATAGTCTTCCCACACGTGAGTCATAGTCCACCCGCGCCGCACCCTTGTTATCGCCCAGCACCTGCTTCGCCGCAGACGTCGAGAAGCTCTCCCCATTGTTCGTGTTCGGCATCGGAATGTACTGCAGCAGATGTTGCGCCGGCAGTGAAAACGCGCTCGTCGGAATCACTGCATTCGGCAGCACACACTGCGCCGAGGTCGTGCATCCGGCCACATAGTAGTTCTCACCCGCAACCACCGTATGCCCAAGCTCCGCCGAGAGCACGGAAGCAAAGTACGCTCCATTCACCACGCCCGTCAGCGCCGACGAAGCATCGAGCAGATTGCCCGTCCGATCCGCTGCCGTCGGCACCGCGATCAGCCCCGTATCCACACCCACTGACTGCCGCGTCCCTTGATAGTCAACAAAGAAGAACAGCTTGTCCTTCTTGATCGGTCCGCCGAACGTGCCACCATACTGGTTCTGATGAAAGTCGCCACGCGTCGGCGAGAAGTAGCTCCGCGCATCAAGATCCGTATTCCGCAAAAAGTTGAACGCACTGCCATGAAACCGGTTCGCACCCGACTTCGTAATCACCTTGATCTGGCCGCCGCTGAAGCCGCCATACTGTGAGTCGAAATTCGAGATCAGGATACGAAACTCATCGATCGAATCGAGGTTCGGCACAATCGCCGTGCCCGAGTTCACATCCTCTTCAACGTCTGCTCCATTCACCACAAACGCATTGGCAAACTCTCTCTGCCCGTTGATCGAGACCGTCCCCGGATTCGACGCGCCCGAAGGCGAGAGCTGCGTCGCTCCCACATCCTGCACCGTCTGGCTTGTAATCGTCGTCTGCGGAGCAACCCCTCCCTGCAATGAGAGCAGGTCTGTAAAGCTGCGCCCATTCAACGGCACCGCGCTCATCTGCCGCCCCGAGATCACCTCACCCAGAGTCGTATTATCCGGATCGATATGCGCCGGAGTATCCACCACCGTCACACTCTCGTTCTGCGCCGCAATGCTTAGCGGCACATCGAGCGTCAGCGCGTCATCCGTATTCAGCTTGATCTCCGTGCGGTGATAATCCGCAAACCTCGCCACCGTCACCGACAGCGTATACGTCCCCACCGGCAGCACCGGCAGCTTGTAGTACCCATGCGCATCCGCATGCACGGAGTAGATCTGGTTCGTATCGCGCTCCACCAACTGGATCGCAGCATTCGCAACCACGCTCCCCGAGGCATCCTTCACCACACCGGAGATGCTGCCACCGTTACTCGCATGCGCAACACCGCTCATGCACCAGAGAATCGCTACAGCCATCGAGAGAATCAGTTCCTTGATACGGATGCGCATAAGTCCACTTTCCTTCGAAATCTTTCGTTCCAGTTCGCCGCGACTACTGAACCGTGATCGGAACGCTAAGGCTGACCGAGTACGGAGTTGTTGTCGTGCTGTCGGTTGCAGTAACGGTCACGGTATAGGTGCCCGCAATCGTGCCCGGATCCGCGCTCGCAGCAGAGTTCCCTGACGAGCACCCACTCGCAGCCAGCAACCCGAGGCTCACCACGCCCGGCAGCACCAAGGTCAGCGCCTTCCATCCACGCGACCGTCGCAACGCGCCAAAGAGCATCGTCGCAAGGGCAATCGCCACCAGAGGCACAAACCCGGCACGCTTTACCGTAATCACCGCCGGATGCGCGGGCGTCGTATTGACCGTCAACGTCACCGGCCCGCCCCCCACAACCGAAGCAGGATTGACGAAGCAAGCCGCCTCGGTCAGGCTCGACGGCAGTGCACAGGTCAGCGCCACCGCGTCGGTATAGCCAGTCGCAATCGCGATGTTCACCGTTGCATTCGCCGCCGCACCAATCGCCGCCGTCGCTCCGCTGCCCGTCAGCGCGAAGGGCGCATCGGTCAGCGTCGTCGGTCCCGACAACGACTCCGCATAGTTCGTATCGCCTAGATAGAACGCCTGCACCGTGTTCGTCCCACTCGCAAACGAACTCCCCACCACTGAGAGCGTCGCCACACCATTTACCAGCGTCATAGGGTTCCCGATATCGCTTCCATTGCTCTGGAACTGCACCTGCCCCGTCGGCGTCGAGCCACCTACGACACTCGAAACCACCGCAGCCGTCAGCGTCGAAGTCGCCCCCGGCGTCGTCGTCACCACCGTGCTCGCAACCGTAGTCGTCGAAGCCGCGCCTGCAGGCAACACCTGGATCTCGCCCATCATCCCCGAGTCCTCATGCTGCAAAATGTGGCAGTGATACACAAAGTTGCCGATGATATTCGGATCCCGGAAGTCCACCCGAACCGTGATGCTCGGATACGCGCCCTGTCCAGTCCAGTACGGCAGATCGTACGTATCGCGAATCGCCGGATCGTTCACCGCAACTCCATTCACCGCCATCACCTGGAAGTGAATCTGGTGAATGTGGAAGATGTGATCCTCAAGCGCATGGTTCTGAATCACCCAATCCTCAACCGTCCCCGAGTGCACCACGATATTCGGTGCCTGTCCCATCGTGAACGCCTCAGGCGTCATCCCGTCCTGCGTGATAAAGAAAGTCGTCGGACTGTTCGGATCAGTCGGATCCAGCAACTGCTCCGAGAAATAAAGCGTCCGCTGCGCCACCGGAGTCGCGTCGGCCAGCGCGCTAAACCGCCGCGTCACCACCTTCGCCGCCGCGTTCCCGGACTTGCTCACCGCCTGCAAAATCGGCAGCGTCGGAGCCGTCGTGCTCGCCACGATATTCGCAATCGGCCGCGTCGGATCGTAGTCTCCATCCGGCCCCGTATTCACATAGCTCGTCACCAGCTGCGCGGTCTGCCCAATCGCAGGCGTGGTCACCACCACCTCCGCACGGCTGCCCGGGGGCATCAGCACCGAGGTCGCCTGATACGACCCACCCGTCACCGGCACGCCATCGATCGCAACCACGGTCAGGCTCTGCACCGTCCCGCCAACCGTATATTGCAGATTGAAGATCGTATCCGCGCCTGAGTTCACCACGCGCCAAAGCTGCTGCTGCCCGGCAGCCACCGGAACCACCGCAGGCGTATAGCTCGGAAAGCTCACCGGAACGTTATCGAGCGAGATATCCCACGCCGGTACATTCGCGTCACTCTGCTTCGATGTCGGCACCAGCAGATCCCGCAGCACGAACGTCTGCTCCGGCAATCCCACCAGCGCCGTATCCGCCTGCTGAATCCCCTCGACGATGATCGCTCCCGTCGCCCCGCCCTGCACCTGCCCTTCGCTGAACCCATGCGGATGCGGGTGATACCAGTACAGCCCCGCCGGCTCATTCGTCGGAATCACCACCGAGTAGTCGAACTCCTGCCCCGGCTGCACCAGCGTATTCACCACCTCATCCGAGTGGCAGGTCGGGCTCACATTCAATCCATGAAAGTGAATATTGCTCACCGCCGCCGTCATCGCTCCGCCGTCGCACGCCGAGCTGCTGCTGTCATGCGCATGCAGCGTCATCTGCATCCCCGCCGCCATGCCATGCGCCATCACAGACTTCGAACTGGTCGAGCTTGTCGAGCCGCTCGCCGTGACCGCCGGAACCACCGGGCTCAACCCGCTCGGCAACTGGTTATAGAAGTGGATCAACAGCGTATCGCCCGGGCTCACCCGCAGCGTCGGCGAGATCAACCCATCCGGCGTCACATAGCAGTACCGCTGCCGCCCGCTCGCATCCACATCCGTCTGCAGATCGAGCGTCACCTCCAGCACTCCGTTCAAGCTATGCAGGTCCACCGGCGCCGTAATCGTCGACCCATCCGCCAGATCCGGGCAAGCCGTCACACCCGTCGTCGCATCCAGCGGCCCCGCCGCCATCTTCCGCATATCCTGCGCTGACATCGCCCCATGCCCCGCAACATGCTGCGCATTCATCGGCGCCGCAATCCCCACGAACAGCAACGCAGCAAGCAGCCACCCAGCGCCAAGCTGAACATTAGACCCGCTTCTCCAAACGGCAGAAATCCAGCCAAAACAACGATTTTGAGGCACAGCTCTCTCCTGCCCGATTAACCCTCGTTTCAACGAAGGCCCAGTCGGGGCTAATTAGGACTCGATAGGTCCGCGATGAACTGAGACTACTTCAGTCCTGATTCGTAAGCAAGCAAGAAAAGTAAATACTTTGTCACAATTCTTCGCTGCGCTTGTCCTCTTCAGAAGACCGGAAGCCGTCTTATTCCGAGCCCAGCGGCACACCCACCGACCGCAGCCTCCACTGCCCCCTATGCCGCACCAACTCCGTCCGCGTCAACTGCCCCACCTCGACCCGCAGAAACGCCTCCACCGGTGCCGACAGCGCATGCACCACGGCCGCCCGCACCACCGACGCATGCGTCACCACCACCGCCGCCTCACCCAGTCCATCCATCCAGCCCGCTACCCGCGCCATCAACTCCGCGTAGGACTCTCCACCATGCGGCGCCGCCGTCACATCCTCCAACCACTGCCCCACCCCATCCGCATCCTCACCGCACAGCTCCTCCAGCCCCCTCCCCCGCCAGCCGTCGAAGTCACACTCCCGCAGCTCCGGCGCAACCTCCGGCGTCAGCCCCAGCCCCTCAGCACACCCAACCGCCCGCCGCTCCGGCGAACTCCACACGCGCTCTCCAACTCTTACCCTCCACCGCACCGCACCCAGCCGCGCAATCGCCTCCTCACCCAGCGGCTCATCGCTCGGAAAGATCCCCGCCCGCTGCTCCCGCGTAGCAGGCGGCGTCAGAAAAGTCAGTCGCACCGGCACACCCTGTTGGCTCATCAATCCCCTCAAACGCAACACACTCCGCAAACACAACGTGCGCTACACTGAGGCTAGCCTATCCACAGATTCCAGGAGAGTTCCCCCCATGAGCACCCAAAGCACGGCCACTGTCGCGCAGCCCGCCTTCATCCCCGCGATCCCGCTCTCCGACATCCTCCCCTGGGCCGCCTTCGCCGGGCTTCTCCTCCTCATGGCCCTCTACTTCGTCGGCGCAGAGCAAGGCGCAACCAGCCTCATGCATGGCCGCGCCGTCCACGAGTTCGTCCACGACGGCCGCCACCTCCTCGGCTTCCCCTGCCACTAAACGAGGCGCATACCGGCTCGTGAAGACTAGACAAACAAGATGACCCGCAGCCTCCTCCTCCGCGGCATGTTCACCGGCCTCCTCGCCGGTCTCCTCTTCTTCGTCGCCGCCCACTGGCTCGGCGAGCCGCAGGTCGACCGCTCCATCGCCTTCGAGTCAGCCTCCGCCCTCGCTCATGGCGAAGCCCCCGAGCCCGAGATCTACACCCGCCACACCCAGAAGACCTTCGGCCTGCTCACCGCCGCCCTGGCTTACGGCGCCTCCATCGGCGGCATCTTCGGCCTGGTCTTCGCCTACTGCCACGGCCGCATCGGCCCCACCCGCCCCCGAGCGCTCGCCGCCGCTCTTGCCGCCTTCGGCTTCCTCACCCTTGTCTTCGTCCCCACGCTCAAATACCCCGCCAATCCACCCGCCGTCGGCAACCCCGAGACCATCGGCATCCGCACCGCCGCCTTCTTCCTGATGATCCTCATCTCGATCCTGGCGATGGTCGCCTCCATCAGGATCGCCCGCTCGCTCACCCGCCGCTTCGGCCTCTGGAACGCGACCCTCCTGGCCGCCGCCGTCTTCGCCATCCTCATCGCGGCCTGCGCGCACTTTCTGCCCACAATCAACGAAGTCCCACCCACCTTCCCCGCCGACGTCCTCTGGCGCTTCCGCCTCGCCTCCTGGGGCTTGCAGGCGATCCTCTGGGCAGCTCTCGGCCTCCTCTTCGGCTGGCTCACCGAGCGCGACCCGCACTGGTCACTCCCTGCGAGCGCAGCCACGCACGCCACCCTCTAGAATCTCGGCACCTGCCTCCGGACGCAGATCGCAGGCAGCAAAACTTCGCCTATTGCCCATAATCCCCCACAATTCTTGGGAAATGACCGTGATCTGGTCCGGCACGTAGTACGCTACCCCAAAATCAGTTCAGTTCTCAGGAACAGGAGGCCCCATGCGTATCCAGAGTTTTGCGGCAGCCGCCAGTCTACTGATCTCCAGCCTCGTCGCTCACGCCGACGTCATCAGCAAAAGCACCTCCGGTCCCTATACAAACGTCGCAGCCTACGTCGGCCAGTCGTTCCTCGTCTACGGCACAGGCACCTATGACGACATCTCCTTCAACTTCATCTCCCCCACATCCTCCCCCTATGCGCTGGGAACCGGCTACCTCTTCTCAACCCCATACACCGGATCGCCCGCTGACCTTAGCGCAACAACCACCGGCCTGCTCGGCACCGCCGTCGCCTCCGACGGTCTCTACACCTTCTCCCCATCCGTCACGCTGGAAGCGGGCACCCTCTACTACTTCTTCGAAAGCTCCCTCATTCCAACAGGCGCGATCACCGGATACAGCTTTCCCCCAGCCGGTATCGACTACTTCTCCTCCACCGACACGGGCGACTTCACCTGGGACGAATCGGGAGCCTCGAGCAACTACACCGTCGAAGGTTCAGCCGTAACTCCCGAGCCATCGACCTTCCTCATGCTCGGAACTGGCCTTCTCGGCGTCGTCTCTCTCGCGCGCCGCCGATTCTCCTAAGTCGCATCAGACGCACCCGGTTCAGGCAGCCGCCAAAGTGGGACTGCCTGAGTCCCCTGTCCCCTGCCCCCTTCGGCACACGCGGCGGGCGAAAGCTGTCAAGCCCGAAATCCCACAACTCACTCATACCAAAGGGAATAGAGTTGGCATAGAGGATCCCTTCAACCTGTTCTAATAGAAGTAGGGATTGAGAAAACTCAAGGGAATTCGGGGGGAATTGGCCCAGCTCTGACCCGCAAAGCGTTGGCCGCGCAAGTAGCTTATTTTCTTATATTTACCTGTAATCTATTTATTTTGTTATAGATACAATCACGCCCATTGCGTATGCCACTGGAAACAAGCAGCTTCTCGCCGAGCATCGGGAAGGGGGGCACCCCCTCCCAGAGATAAAGAGCACATACCGACACGGAAACTGTCCTGCCGGACGGGCCTCCTGCGCGGAGAGCGGTCCCTTCGGGACATGTGATCCGCTTCGCGATGGTCGCAACAGACTGTGCCGACCATCGGGAGGTCCACGCGAAGCGATCACACACCACGATGGGTTCGCCGCCCGCGCAGGGCGCTTCTAGGAGTTGGAGTCGTCGTTGCCGCCGTCCCCAAAGTCTCCACCACTGTTCGAAGCATCGTCATAGCTGCTCGAATCGTTGCCGAAGTCGCTGATATCGCTCGGCTTCGTATCGTCTCTCGATTCGTACCGGTCGTTACCCGAGCCACCATACGAATCGGACGAGTGCGACTCATGCTCCCGGCCCGAATCGTCGCCGTAGTAGTTGTTGACCACCTCTTCCGGCCGACCACCGCCATAGCCGCCCGACTCGAAGCCACCACCACCGCCGCCGAAGCCATGCATCAGACTCTCGATGCCCTCAAACGCCAGCGCGCCAGCCGCCACGCCGGTTGCCGTCTGCATCGCCGAGCGCAGAAACCCGCCCTGCTGCGGCGCGCCATAAGCCGGTGCATACTGCGGAGGATATCCGGCTGGCGGATACGCCGGAGGATACGGCGAGTTCGCCACCGGCACAAACTGGGGCTGCTGCTGGTAATACTGCCCCTGCGGCGGCGGAGGGGGTGGCGGTGCCGAAGACCGTGCACTGTCGTCGCGCATGCCCAGCAGATTGCCGAGAAAACTCGTCGAATGCTTTGGCTGGTCCTGCACCTGCGCCAGTTGCGTCTTTGCATCCGCAAGCTGCTTCTGCGCCTGAGTCAGCGCGTACTGCTGCACCAGCACCGTCTGCGCCAGGATGTACATCGCGTCGGGATTTCCCCCGATCGTCTGTTGAAGATACTGCTCCGCATCCGGATCCTTCTCCGGCAACTGCGTACCGTTGATTCGTTCAGCCAGTCCTTGCAGCATTTGCTGTTCTTGCGCAGTCATGATTGTCCTCTACAAAACGAGCTGTGAAACAAGCTGTCAGTGATACGTCGTTCCCACTCGCTTTGTTCTCGCTAGTAAGACGCAGTCCCAGACGAAATGGTGGGAGACAAATCCGCACGTCTCATCCGCGCGGTGAAACACCATCTGCAAAGGATCATAGCTGCGTCCCGTATCTCCATCAACCAGCCGCTCACCAAGCAGGAAGACCATCGCATGAGAATAGCTCCCAGCATCACCATAGCTCCAGACGCAGGAACCACCAAAGCGCACCGCCTCTACTTCGCAGCTACTCCCGCCACAACGCCCTTCCCTTCCGTCACCGTGAAGAACGCGTCGACCGCAGGCAGCTTCACCTTCTCAACCGCACCGCTCGG
>Ga0302314_10002897_pt1 | contig 31842 bp, 28 predicted proteins | sample III_Palsa_N2_3_FD_200533 | JGI IMG/M metagenome (GOLD analysis project Ga0302314, IMG submission 200533) | Peat permafrost microbial communities from Stordalen Mire near Abisko, Sweden - III_Palsa_N2_3 | ecosystem: Environmental > Terrestrial > Soil > Palsa > Peat permafrost | place: Sweden... | reverse complement strand
GCCCGGCCTGTTCGAATCCAAGATGACCGCCACGCTGTTGTCAGCTGGACCCCAGGCCGTCGGGGCGCAGCTGCCGCTGGGCCGCATCGGCCGCCCCGACGACATCGCCGGCATCGCTACCTTCCTGGCCAGCCCCGCCAGCGCCTACATCACCGGCGCCGTCATCCCCGTCGACGGCGGACTCAGCACCATCCGATAACCCCGAACTGCTCCGATGAGACCCTCACCGAAAGGAGAACGCCATGGCAACCCCCGCCACCATCACCGTCGAACGCAACGGACACGTCCTGCTCATGGGACTCAACCGGCCCGAGAAGCGCAACGCGTTCACCACGACCATGCTCGCCGAGCTGTCGCAGGCCTACGCCATCCTGGAGCACGACCACGACCTGCGCGCCGGAGTCCTCTTCGGTCACGGCGACCACTTCACCGGCGGCCTGGACATGCTCGACGTGGCACCCGCCCTGGCGTCGGGGAGCAGTACGTTCCCCGAGGATGGGCTCGATCCGTGGCGACTCGACTACAACTGGACCAAACCTGTCATCGCTGCCGCACACGGCTGGTGCATGACGCTGGGAATCGAGCTTCTACTCGCCGCCGACATCCGCATCGCCGCGGCCAACACGCGGTTCAGTCAGTTGGAGATCAAACGCGGGATCTACCCCTTCGGCGGAGCGACCCTGCGGTTCTGGCGCGAAGCCGGCTGGGGCAACGCGATGCGCTGGATCCTTACCGGCGACGAATTCGACGCCGCCGAAGCCTTCCGCATCGGCCTGATCCAGCAGATCGCCACCGACGGCGACGACGCCCTCAAACGCGCCACCGCCCTGGCCGCCGCGATCGCCGAGGACTCCGCACCGCTGGGCGTCAGAACACTACTGGCGTCCGCACACCGCAGCCGCGACGAGGGCAACCCGGCCGCCGCAGCCACACTGGTATCCGACGTCACCAAGCTTTTCGCAACCGCCGACGGCGTAGAAGGCATCCAATCCTTCGCCGAACGACGCAAAGCCAACTTCACCGGTCACTGACCGAGGTCCAGACCACCCTGAAGGCACGAGCACGAAGACACGGACAACCGGAGCCGGCATTGTTTGCAACACCCCGTTTCCCGCAGAAGAACACCGCTGAGGTGGGGTTTTGGCCGCTGCGGGTTCGCGCCGACGCGTTGGGGCATCCCCGATCGGACGGGGGACTCGGCCCTATGGCGGGTAGTCGCGCCAGCACTCGCGTCGTGCACAATCGTACGGTTCTCGGATCCGCCACGAAGATGAGAAAAACAACTCCGCCATTTCGATGAGAATCCTGCAAACTTGCAGCTTGAGGCGTCCCCATCCGCCAAAAGCGTGAGAACCTACAAGAATGTCGGTTCTCGAATGAGATGGCTGGTGACAGGACCCTCGGCGCCGGCGTCGGAAAGCGACAATCGCTGGACAGCGGGCGGACTACTGGCCTGTACTTAGGTCACTTTCTCACGGGTTAATTCACGGAGGCTGGCATGGCGACGGCGGGCGGTCAGGCGGGTCAGGGCATGACTCTGGAAGAGCGAGCGCAGGCCGGGCCGGGCGCGGATCTCGTTCTCGAGGGCGGGGGAGTCAAGGGGATCGGCCTGGTCGGGGCCGTCCTGACCATGCATGAGGCGGGCTTTGTCTTTCCCCGGATCGGGGGCACGTCGGCCGGCGCCATTGTGGCTGCTCTTATCGCCGCGTATCAGGTCAAGAGCGTCCCGCTTACCCAGCTTCAGACGGATATGGCCGAGCTGGACTATGCCCAATTCATGCAGAAGACCTGGGCCGAGAAGCACTTGGGCCTGATCGGGGACGCCGCTGCGCTGGTGAGCCATCAGGGCCTGTACGCGAGTTCCTATGTCCAGGAGTGGCTGACCTCGAAGCTGGAGCCGCTGGGCATCCGCACTTTCGCCGACCTCAAGATCACCGGGGACGACGGCACCGCCCTGGCCCCGTATCAGCGCTACCGGTTGGTCACCCACACCTCGGATCTGACCCGCGGCGCCCTGGTCCGGCTGCCCTGGGACCTGCCGTACTACCTGCTGAGCAGCAAGGATCAGCGTTATCCGGCCCGGCAGATCGCGGTCATCGATAGCTACCCGATCGTGGATGCGGTCCGCGCGTCGATGTCGATCCCCTTCTTCTTCCAGCCCTTCGAGCAGAAGACGGCCCTGGGCGCCTGCACCTGGGTCGACGGCGGGCTGTTGCAGAACTTCCCGGTGACCGTGTTCGACCGGACCGACGGCCGGCCTAACCGGTGGCCGACGTTCGGGATCAAGCTCTCGTCGCAGCCGGGGCTGAACACCCCGGATGCGCCAGTGCATGGTGATCTCCGCGAGGTTGTCTCGATCGCGCACACGGCCATGGGCGAGTGGAACCGCTACCCGCTGGCCGATGAGGGCGTCGGCGCCCGGACGGTGTTCGTGGACACAATGGGAATCGCCAGCACCGATTTCGGGCTGACGACCGACCAGCGCGACAAGCTATTCGCCAACGGCCAGGCAGCGGCGGACAAGTTCCTGGCCGCCTGGGCGAAGGCTCACCCGCCGGTCGCGACCGCCACCGGTGAAGATATCGCCGACATCGGCTGACGGAATTCTTCGGCGCGCAGGCCGACGAGCATTCCGGTGAGCGTTGCGCGAATCCCTTTTAGCCCATGCGGTTCGGCGCTTAGAGCGTCAGGCGGCTTGAGTGACGGTGACGCTGCGGAAGTGCTCGAGACCGGCTTCGTCAGTCAAGTCGCTGATGACTTCGGCGAGCTTCTTTTTCACGTCTGATGGCGACGAGTACAGCGACGTCGCGAGCTGACCGTCGTCGAATTCGACGGTGATGAGGTAGTGGCACATGGTCAGCCTCCTGACTGTTTCGCGGTTGGATCAACGCTAACCCGAAACCGTCAAACGTGCCCTCTGAACAGCTGAGAAGCCGCTGTGCATCTCCCACGCCGGGAGTGAATTGCAACCTGCTTGATGGCGGGCCGATACACGGTTCAGCGTGGAGCGCGGCTAGATTTCACGACGGTTTCAGTTGAGCAAAGGTCCTGCAGCTACCCGCGGTGCGAGGGCCGATATTGCCTGTCTGGCTTTAGTGTTGGCTGTTATGGCCGGACGGGACAATCGCGTGAAGCGCTGGTGCACAGCGTTTCACGTAACAATGACGGCATTGACAGTCGCCGTTCTCGGACTCGCCATCGCTCCGGTAGCTCATTCGGCTGCGGCCACGGCGACGTTGTCGGTGGAACATTCGTGGCAGACCGGTTTCATCGCCCACTTCACCATCACCAACCCGAGCGCAGTGCCGCTCAACGATTGGAAGCTTGAATTCGACTTGCCGGTGGGCGAATCCGTCTCGCACACGTGGAATAGCACCCTCGCGCAATCGGGCACGCACTATGTTCTGACCCCCGCGAATTGGAATCGCGTCATCGCACCCGGCGGCTCAGCCACCGGTGGTCTACGAGGCGTGCTGACCGGTTCCTACTCGCCGCCGTCGAACTGTGTGTTCAACGGGCAATATCGTTGCACCTAGCGACGATTGCACACTGAGGCTCGACCGCTTCGAGACCCATCAGCACCGAACCTAGAGTTGCCAGTCGTTGGACCCGTCGTGCCTGGAATAGGTGCCGCCGCTGGAGTTGGTCACCACGATGGGATCGCCGGCGTTGAAGTTGTCGAAGAACCATTTCGCGTTGGTGGGGCTGATGTTGATGCAGCCGTGACTGACGTCGCGCTTGCCCTGGTCGTCCACCGACCACGGAGCGCTGTGTACGAAGTCACCGCTGTCATCGAACCGGACGGCTAGCTCGACTGTCGTCTTGTATCCGTACGCCGAGCTGACCGGAACGCCGTAGGTCGAGGAATCCATGACGATCGAGGGCATCTTCTCTTGGACGTAGTAGGTGCCGTTCGGGGTTTGGTGGCCGCCGGATGCCATGCCCATGGACATGGGGATGGTCTTCTCCACGGCCCCGTTGCGGGCGACTGTCAGTTGGTGCGTGGCGTCGTCCGCCGTGGCCACCAGGCTGTCTCCTGTTTGGAAGCTGGACACTGTGCCACCCGCATCGACGGTCACCGCGGTGTGCGCAGGCCAGAAGCTCAGCGGGCGCCAGCGCAACTGCGTGGGCTTCATCCAGTAGAACTTGCCGGGAACCGGTGGGACCGAAGAGACGTGAACGGCGTTTTCGGCTGCACCGGAGTCATCGACGAGCCCCGGGAAGTTGATGATGATCGGCTGGGCCACACCCACCGTCGCGCCGTTGGCAGGACCGATCCTCGGCGGCCCGAATGGCGCCGCGCCCATGAACGGCGCCGGGTCCTGCCCAGCGCCGGGGCCCGCGGGAATCCCTGGATCGCCGGGACCCGGATCCGCCAGCGCGGGACCCGTACTCAGCACCAGCACCCAGCCCAACATCGAAGCCACTCCGGCTGCCTTCAATGCGGCCAAGAGGCCTGCCCTCGTCCAGCCCGACATATTCGTCCCTCCTTAGTCACTTCGTGGAAGTCTCGCATAGCGCCCAAGTCGTGCTCGCGGGCCAGACGTCAGACGCCGGCCCCGGGATTCAGAATGCCCTGCGGGTCCAGCGCGTCCTTGATGCGCTGGTTGAGCGCCATCGCGTCCGGCCCCAGATAGCTGGCCAGCCACGGTCGCTTCAATCGGCCGACGCCGTGCTCGCCGGTGATGGTGCCGCCGAGTTCCAGCGCGAGTTCGATGATCTCGCCGTAGGCCAGGTTGGCCCGTTCGAGCACCGCAGCGTCGTTGGGGTCGTAAACGATCAGCGGGTGGGTGTTGCCGTCGCCGGCGTGCGCGATCACCGCGATCATCAAGTCGTGCTTTGCGGCGATGCGAGCGATGCCGCCGACCAGGTCGGCCAGTGCGGGCAGCGGCACGCCGACGTCCTCGAGGAGCAGCGGACCCTTCTCCTCGACCGCTGGAATGGCGAACCGGCGAGCGGCGACAAACGCCTCGCTCTCGGCCGGGTCGTTCGTCGAAAAAACCTCCGTCGCAGCATATTCGGCAAATGTCGAGGCGATGACTTGGGCGTCGTCGCTACCCGCATTTCCGCGCTCGTCGGATGCGGCGACCAGCATCGCGGCGGCACTCCGGTCCAGCCCCATCCGCAGCTTGTCCTCGACGGCGTTGATGGTGGCCGAGTCCATGAATTCCAGCATCGCCGGGCGCAGCCGCGACGTCACCGCGAGCACAGCGTCGGCCGCGGATTCCACCGACGCGAAATAGGCGACCACCGTGCTCAACGGCTGCTGCGGCGGCACCAATCGCAGTGTCACCTCGGTGATCACGCCCAGCGCGCCTTCGCTGCCGACGAACAACTTGGTCAGGCTCAGACCGGCGACATCCTTGAGGCGTGGACCGCCCAGCCGGACCGCGGTGCCGTCGGCCAGCACGACCTGAACGCCGAGCACGTAGTCGGTGGTGACCCCGTATTTCACGCAGCACAGACCGCCCGCGTTGGTCGCGATGTTGCCGCCGATGCTGCAGATCTCGTACGACGACGGGTCGGGCGGATACCACAGGCCGTAAGCGGCGACCGTCTTCTTGACCTCGGCGTTGAGCAATCCGGGCTGGCAGACCGCGGTGCGAGTCACCGGATCGACGATGATGTCGCGCATCTTCTCCGTCGACAACACGATGCCGCCGTCCACCGCGGTGGCGCCGCCGGACAGGCCGGTCCCCATACCGCGGGTCACCACCGGAACTTGGTTGGCGGCCGCCCACCGCAGGACGATCTGGACCTCTTCGGTCCGCCGCGGACGCACCACGGCCGCCGGCTTTCCGGCCGCCGGATCGAAGGCTCGATCCTGGCGGTAGGACTCGGTGACCGCAGGATCGGTGACAACCATTCCCTCGGGTAGCTCGGCGATGAGGCCGGCCAGCGCATCAGCGGCCATGGGAGCGATCGTACGGACACCGCGTATAGCGTTCGTGCACAGTGGAGTGGTGATTTTTGCTCACCCGCGCACCGGCGCGCTGTTCGAGTCCCCGGTGCCGCCCGGCACCGGCTGGCCCGGCGATCCCGCGACCGCCCGCACGGCCGTGGCGTCGGTGCCGGCGCAGGTGAACACGATGGCGGACGCCGCCGGATCGCTTGCGCAACTGGACGCCGAAGTGTCCGTATGCCGGGCTTGCCCGCGGCTGGTCGAGTGGCGCGAAGAATCGGCGCTGATCAAACGGCGGTCTTTCGCCGATCAGCCGTACTGGGGCAGACCGGTGCCGGGCTGGGGCGCCGAGCGTCCGCGGCTGGTGATCGTCGGTCTGGCTCCGGCGGCGAACGGCGCCAACCGGACCGGCCGGGTGTTCACCGGCGACCGGTCCGGGGATGTGCTGTACGCGGCGATGCACCGCGCCGGGCTGGCGAATTCACCGGTCAGCGTCGATGCCGCCGACGGCCTGACCCTGATCGGTACCCGGGTAGTCGCCGCGGTGCGGTGTGCGCCGCCGGCGAATGCGCCGACGCCGGCCGAGCGCGCGACCTGCGCGCCGTGGCTGACTGCCGAGTGGCGGTTGACCGGTGACGACGTGCGGGTGATCCTGGCGCTCGGGGCATTCGGCTGGCGCTCGGCGCTGGACATGATCCGTGCCGGCGGTGGTCAGGTTCCCCGTCCGCAACCCAAGTTCGGCCACGGCGCCACGGCGACGGTGCAGGCCGCCCACGGCGACGTAGTACTGCTCGGTTGCTATCACCCGAGCCAACAGAACACCTTTACCGGCAAGTTGACCCCCGTGATGCTCGACGACATTTTCGCCGAGGCGAAGCAGATCTCCGAAGCAAGCGTCGCCGGTTAGGCAACGGAGCAGGGAACGTTCAGTTGGCCGGAGGCGTTGATCTCCTCATGCGGCTTTCCGTGCTTGATCTCATACCAGTCCGCACCGACCAGAACACCTCGGACGCGCTGGCGGCCACCGTGCGCCTGGCGCAGACCGCCGACCACCTGGGCTTCACCCGTTACTGGGTCGCCGAACACCACAACATGCCGTCGGTGGGCGCCACCAGCCCGCCGGTGGTGCTTGCCTACCTCGCTGCCCAGACGTCGCAGCTGCGGCTGGGCTCGGGCGGTGTGATGCTGCCCAACCACGCGCCGCTGGCGGTTGCCGAGCAGTTCGCGCTGCTGGAAGCGGCCGCGCCCGGCCGTATCGACCTCGGCATCGGCCGCGCGCCCGGCTCGGATCCGGTGACGTCGTACATGCTGCGCGGCGCAGCCGGGCGCGACGACCGCGACATCGACCAGTTCCCGGAGTATCTCGACCACGTGCGGGCGATGATGAGCGCGCGCGGCGTGCCCGTCCAACTGCGCGACGGCGACTACATCCTCAAAGCCACCCCGGCCGCGGCCAGCGAGCCGCGGCTGTGGCTGCTCGGGTCGTCGATGTATTCAGCGCGGCTGGCTGCGGCCAAAGGCCTGCCCTACGTCTTCGCCCACCACTTCTCCGGCAACGGAACCGAAGAGGCGCTGGAGCTGTACCGGTCGGAGTTCGTGCCCAGCGAGCTGACCGCCGAGCCGGTGACGTTCCTGACCGTCAACGCCGCGGTGGCTGAAACCCATGAGGAGGCAAGAGCATTGATGCTGCCGAACCTGCACATGATGGCCCGGCTGCGGACCGGACAACCCCTGGGACCGTTGCAGCTCGTCGAAGAGGTGCGCGGTGCTGAGCTGACACCGCAGCAGCAGCACATCGTCGACAGCGGGCTCGACCGCGCCGTTCTCGGCACACCCGCCGAGGCCGCCGAACAACTGACCGCGCTCGCCGAGCGATTCGACGTCGACGAAGTGATGGTGCATCCGGTCGCCTCAGCGCACCGCGGCACCGACCCGGCGAGCGCTCCCGCGCGGGAGACGACGCTGGAGTTGCTGGCGAAAGAGCTCTTCTAGGCCGGGTTCGTCGCCGAAAGTGAAGCTGTTGCGAAAAAAACCAAGAAATCTCGCAGCAGTTTCACGCTCGGCGCGGGCTGTCTTCTAGGCGGGCTTGAGGACGACGACCGGGATGGGTCGCGACGTCTTCTTCTGATACGCCTCGTATCGGTCGCTGTTGTTCTTGTTGACGATCTTCCATAGCCGCGCGTAGTCGGGGTCGTCGGGCAGCACCGGTGTTGCGGTGACCTGTGAACGCTTGGGCCCGACGTTGATTTCGACGCTCGGGTTGGCTTTCAGATTGTGATACCAGCCAGGTGCGGTCGGGCACCGCTCTTCGAACCGACGATCAGGTAGTTCTCGCCGTCACGGGCGTAGGTCAGCGACGCGGTTCGGGCCTGACCGGTCTTGGCGCCGACGGTGTGCAGCAGCAGGCTGGGAATCCCCAGCGTGCGATGCCCGATCCAGCCATTGGTCTTCTGGTAGACGGTGTCGTGGATCCGGAGCACCTGGGGCAGCAATGTCTTTTCAAACGGAAGGGCCATGCCCCCAGTATCAGCGCCCGGCGTCGATCTTGGCCAGCGCGTCCTTCAAGATCCGGCCGGTCGCCTCGCGGTCGGGGTCGCGGCGCAGTAGCAGCCCCTTGGCAACCGACAGCTTGTCGCCGTTGCGTCGCGGCAGCACATGCAGGTGGATGTGGAAGACCGTTTGGAAAGCGGCCTGGCCGTCGTTGATCCCGATGTTGGTGGCATCGGCCAACTCCGTCGCGCGCGCCGCCTTGGCGATTCGCTGCCCGATCGTCACCATGCCGGCCAGGGTCTGCGGCGGCGTGTCGGTGAGATCGACCGAATGCTGCTTGGGCACCACCAACGTGTGGCCCCGGGTGAACGGCCGGATGTCGAGGATGGCCAGATACTCGTCGTCTTCGTAGATGCGGATGGCCGGAGCCTGGCCGGCGACGATTGCACAGAACACACAGGACATGACGTCACGGTAGCGGGAAGTGAGTAGTCTCCCCGCACATGGACCTCGGAGATCTGGCCTTCGCGGGCGCTGCCGAACAGGCGCGGTTGCTGGCCGCGGGCACCATCACTGCGCCGGTGCTACTCGACCTCTACCTGGAACGCATCGCGCGCCTGGATCCTCAGTTGCGCAGCTACCGCACGGTGCTGGTGCAGACCGCACGCCAAGAAGCCGCGGCCGCACAGCACCGTCTCGACGCCGGCGAGCGGTTGCCGCTGCTGGGCGTCCCGGTCGCGATCAAAGACGACGTCGACGTCGACGGTGAAGTGACAGCGTGCGGCAGTGGCGCGGTGTCGTCTGCCGCGGTCCGCGACGCGGAAGTGGTCAGCCGACTGCGCGCTGCAGGCGCGGTGATGATCGGCAAAACCAATGTGCCGGAATTGATGATCTTCCCGTTCACTGAATCGCTGACGTTCGGCGCGACGCGTAACCCGTGGAACACCGCGTTGTCGCCGGGCGGCAGCAGCGGCGGTAGCGGAGCCGCGGTCGCCGCAGGCCTGGCGCCGCTGGCACTCGGTTCCGATGGCGGCGGTTCGATCCGCATTCCGTCGGGCTGGTGCGGCCTGTTTGGGCTCAAGCCGCAACGCGATCGGGTGCCGTTGGCGCCCCACGACGACGCGTGGTGCGGGCTGTCGGTCAACGGCCCGATCGCCCGTACGGTCGAAGACGCGGCGTTGTTCCTGGACGTGACGACCGCGACGCCCGGGCCCACCGGTGGATTCGTCCGCGCCGCAGGGAAGGAGCCCGGTCGACTGCGAATTGCGTTGAGCACAAAGGTTCCGCCGCCGCTGATCGCCAAGGTCGGCAAGGAGCAGCGCGCCGCGGTCGAGCAGGCGGGCGCACTGCTGCGCGACCTCGGCCACGACGTCGTCGTGCGCGACCCGGACTATCCACCCGCGGCCGTCTACGCCAATTTCCTGCCCCGCTTTTTCCGCGGGATCTACGAGGACGTCCGCAAGCTGCCGCACCAGGACCGGCTGGAGAGGCGGACCCGCAATATGGCGCGCATCGGGTCGCTGCTGTCCGAGCGGCGGATGGCCACGGTGCGGGCGGGGGAGTCGGCCGTGGCCGAGCGGATTCAATCGATCTTCGACGACGTCGACGTCGTCATCACCCCGGGCAACGCCACCGGGCCATCACGGATCGGCGCGTACCAACGCCGTGGCGGCGTTTCGACCCTGCTGCTGGTATCGCAGCGGGTGCCGTTCTTCGAACTCTGGAATCTCACCGGCCAGCCCGCGGCCGCGGTGCCATGGGGGCTGGACCACGACGGCGTTCCGCTGTCGATTCAGCTGGTCGGCCGCCCGAGTGACGAGGCGACGCTGCTCGCGCTAAGCGCGCAGATCGAGACGGCCCGGCCGTGGGCGCACCGGCGACCGCCGGTGTCATGAGGGTGCGATCACCCGCCAGGCCGCCAGCTTCTGCCCCGTGGGCATCGCGCGGGCGGGGCTGCTGGACGGCAGCAGTCGATAGCTGACCGGCGCGTCGACATCGACCAGCCGCTCGAACAAGCGCTGCGCGACGCGACCGTTAAAGCAGACCCGCTTGACCGACCGGTGCGTCGCGAACAGGTGACGAAAGTCGTTGACCAACAAGCTTTTCGCATCGAACTTGGCGTCCGAACTGCCCGCACGGCGGCACGCGTGCAGCACATCCCACAGCGCCACACCGCGGGATTGCAATGCGGCAAGCCGCGTTTCGTACGGCGCGCCGGCGTCGAAGCCGAACAGCTCACTGGTGATCGGCCAGAACGCATTTCGTGGGTTGCCGTAATACTGGCGGACGGCCAACGACTGAACACTCGGGAATGATCCGAGAATCAGCAACCGGGCGTCGTCGTCGACAACCGGCGGGAAGCCCTCCAGCAGCGGTGTGGTCATCGATCCACATGATGCCCTGCCGCGCTATACGTTGTCGGAGTGGATGAGTCCGATATCGAGAAGCTGCTCGACGGCCTAGAGGGCAGCGCCCGCGCCGAGCGCGCCGAGCTGATCGAGTGGCTGGTCGAGCAGGGCTTCACCGCCGACGAAATCCGGGCGGCGCCGGTGCCGATGTTGGTGGCGTCGCGCCGGCTGATGGGTAACGACGGCGATTACGTCTCGACCCGGGAGATCAGCGAGGCCGTCGGTATCGACCTGGAGCTGTTGCAACGCGTTCAACGCGCGACCGGTCTGGTGCGGGTCGACGACCCCGACGCGGCAGTGCATCTGCGCGCCGACGGGGCGGCCGCCGCGCACGCGAAGGAGTTTGTCGAGCTGGGCATTCAACCCGACCAGGTGGTGCAGGTCGTTCGTGTTCTCGCCGAAGGGCTTTCGCACGCCGCGCAGGTCATGCGGTACACCGCGCTGTCGACCATCCTGCAGCCCGGTGGCAGTGAACTGGAGATCGCCCAGGGTTCCCACGCCCTGGTGACCCGCTTGGCGCCGCTGCTCGGGCCGATGATCGAGGACATGCTCTTCATGCAGCTGCGGCACATGATGGAGATCGAAGCCGTCAACGCCAGCGAGCGGGCGGCGGGCGCCCCGCTGCCCGGGGCGCGGCACATCACTGCCGCATTCGCCGACCTGGTCGGCTTCACTCAGTTGGGAGAAGAGGTGCCGCCCGAGGAGCTCGGGCAACTGGCAAATCGGCTGGCCGACGTCGCCCGTGACGTGGCGGCCCCACCGGTGCGGTTCGTCAAGACGATCGGCGACGCGGCGATGTTCGTCTGCACCGAACCGGCGCCGCTGCTGGACGCCGTGCTCAAGCTCGTCGACATCACCGACAGCGACGACGACTTTCCCCGACTGCGGGCGGGCATTGCGTCAGGGGACGCGGTGAGCCGGGCAGGCGACTGGTTCGGTAGCCCGGTGAACACGGCCAGCCGGGTGACGGCGGTGGCCCGGCCGGGTGCGGTGCTGGCTGCCGAGTCGGTGCGAGAAGAACTCGGCGATTCGGCAGGATTCAGCTGGTCGTTCGCCGGCGCTCGACACCTCAAAGGGATCAAGGGCGAGGTCAAGCTGTACCGCGCCCGCCGCGGCGAGGGGGAGAGCTGACCACGGCGGCCGGGTGTGTTCGCCCGCAGTGAACGGCACGCCGATCAGCAATGCAACGGTGTAATCATGTAAGTATGAAACATCAACATGGACATGGGCGGCGTTACGGCCGCCCCGGCGGCTGGCAACAGGCCGGCCAACCCGATGCCGGCGACGCCGCGGACTGGTTCGCCGGACGCTTGCCCGACACCTGGTTCGCCGGCGACCCGACCGTCGTCGTCGACCGCGAAGAGATCACCGTTGTCGGGGCGTTACCGGACCCCGACGGCGATACGAAGGACGAGAGTCAAGCGCACGCCTCAGGCCGGGCGTCGCGATTTCGCGAGGAGACCCGGTCGGAGCGGATGAAGATCGCCGACGAGGCACAGGAACGCTTCGGCCGCAAAGTGTCCTGGGGTATCGAGGTCGGCGGCGAGCCGATCCTGTTCACCCATATCGCGGTTCCAGTCATGACGCGGTTGAAGCAGCCGGAACGCCAGGTCCTCGACACCTTGGTCGACGCGGGCGTGGCCCGGTCCCGTTCCGACGCGTTGGCCTGGTCGGTGAAGCTGGTCGGCGAGCACACCGAAGAGTGGCTGGCCAAGTTGCGCGATGCCATGTCGGCGGTCGACGACGTACGCGCCGAAGGCCCTGAACTCTAGGGCGCGCTCGGCAGACCTCAACAGCCTCGCCAGTCACCGACTGGAAGGTCACTGTCTTCTTGATTTTGCAGGCGCATGCGATATCACGCCACGGTGCGCTCCGGGTTCTTTTTTCAGTGATATCGCATGCGTCGACATTTCCAAACACCACCGAGTGGGCAGCTGAGGGTGCCGGTGCGCGCCGGCGTCAGACCTGGGTCATCCGGTAGTAGGCGCCACGGCGGGCCAGCAGCTCGCCGTGGTTGCCCTGCTCCACGATCTTGCCCGACTCCATCACCAGGATGACGTCCGCGTCGCGGATCGTTGAAAGACGATGGGCGACAAGGAAACTTGTCCGGTCGCGACGCAGCTCGTGGGTGGCTTTCGCGATCAGCAGCTCGGTGCGGGTGTCCACCGAGCTGGTCGCTTCGTCCAGGATCAACAGTTGTGGGCGGGCCAGAAATGCCCGCGCGATCGTGATCAGCTGGCGCTCGCCGGCACTGATGTTGCCGCCGCCGTCGCTCACCCGGGTTTCGTATCCGTTCGGCAAGGTGTGCACGAACCGGTCCACGTAGGCGGCCTTGGCCGCGTCGACGATGTCGTCGTCACCGGCGTCCGGGCGACCGTAGGCGATGTTCTCCGCGATCGTCCCGCTGAACAACCACGTGTCCTGCAGCACCATCCCGATCCGGGACCGCAACGAATGCCGGCTGACGCTCGCGATGTCGACGCCGTCGATGAGGATGCGGCCGGAGTCGACGTCATAGAAGCGCATCAACAAATTGACCAGTGTCGTCTTGCCCACCCCGGTCGGTCCGACGATCGCGACGGTGCTACCCGGCTCGGCGGTGAAGGAGAGGTCCTCGAGCACCGGAGTGCCGGGGTGGTAGCCGAAGCTCACCCCGTCGAATTCCACTCGCCCCGAAGGGCCTTCACCGTTGGGCGGAGGCAGTGCCAGTTCACAGTCCGGTGACTCTTCGGGTTCGTCGAGGAGGTCGAAAACCCGCTCCGCACTGGCCACCCCGGACTGCAGCGTGTTGTACATCGACGCCACCTGGTTCACCGGCCCGTTGAACTGCCGTACGTACTGGATGAACGCCTGAATGCTGCCCACGGTGATCTGTCCGGTCGCCACCTGCATGCCGCCGACCACGGCCACCCCGACGTAGCTGAGGTTGCTGATGAACGTCGTCGCCGGCAACACCAGCCCGGAGAGCAGTTGCGCGCCGAAACTCGCCCCGTACACCTCGTCATTGAGCCGGCGGAACTGGTCTTCGGTCCGGGCGCGCTGGCCGAACGTCCTGACCAGAGTGAAACCGCTGTAACTCTCCTCGATGTGGGCGTTGAGTCGGCCGGTATTCGTCCACTGTGCGACGAACATCCGCTGCGACCGCCGGGCGATCGCCCGAGTCACCAGCACCGACACCGGAACGGTCAGCACCGCGATCCCGGTCAACAGCGGCGAGATCGTCACCATCATCAGCAGCACCGCCACCACCGTCAACGCCGAGCTGAACAATTGGGCGATCGTCATCGACAACGATGTCTGTAGGTTGTCGATGTCGTTGGTGACCCGGCTGAGCACCTCACCGCGCTGCCGATTGTCGAAGTAGGCCAGCGGCAGCCGGTGCATCTTGTCCTCGACCTGCGTACGCAGCGCCTGCAGTGTCCGTCGCACCGTCACGTTGAGCAGCCGGGCCTGCAGCCAGATCATCAGCGCAGCAACCACATACATGACCAGCCCGAGTATCAGCGTCCGGGCGACCGCGTCGAAGTCGACACCACGGCCCGGCACCACGTGCATACCCGAGAGCAGATCGGCGAAGGCGTTGTCGCCGTGCGCCCGCGCGGCGGCGACGGCCTGATCCTTGGTGATGCCCGCCGGCAGCTGTCGGCCGATCACTCCGTTGAACAGCAGATCTGTGGCGTGGCCGAGGATCCGCGGAACGACGACACCGATGACGGTGCCCACCAGGCTCAGCACGATCACCGCGACCGCCGTGCGTCGTTGCGGCGCCAGCAGTTTCACCAGTCGGACGGTCGAGTCCCTGAAGTTCCGCGGGCGCGACGCCGGGGGAGCGGCGGCCCGCCCGGCTGTACCGATCGGCCCGGTCATCGCGCGCCGCCTACTTCGTCGTCCATCGACTGCGATTCGGCGAATTCCCGGTAGGTCGGACAATCCGCCAGCAGGGATTCGTGGCTGCCGACGCCCACCACGCGCCCATCATCGACAACCACCACCTGCTCGGCACCGATGATCGTCGAGATGCGTTGAGCAACAACGATCATGGTCGCATCGGCCGCCATCTCGGCCAGCCGGGAGCGGACCTGCGCATCGGTGTGCACATCGAGAGCGGAAAACGAGTCGTCGAAGATATAGACAGCCGGACGGCGGATCGCCGCCCGCGCGATCGCCAATCGCTGGCGTTGCCCGCCGGAGAAGTTGATGCCGCCCTGCGCAACGCGCATCTGCAGGCCGTCGGGGTGTGCGCCCACGAATTCGTCGGCCGCCGCGACGTGCAGCGCGTCCCACATCTCGTCGTCCGTTGCGTCGGCCTTGCCGTAACGCAGGTTCTCGGCGACGGTTCCGGAGAACAAGTAGCCACGTTGGGGCACCAGTCCGATGTCGGACCACAGGCCTTCGATGTCCCGGTCGCGTACGTCGACACCGTCGACAAAGACGGCGCCGGCGGTCGCGTCATACAACCGGCAGATCAACGCCACCAGCGTCGACTTGCCCGAACCGGTGCTGCCGATGATCGCGGTCGTGCGGCCAGGCAGTGCGGTGAGTGAAATATCCTGCAGCACAGGGCGATCCGCACCGGGGTAGCGAAATGAGGCGCCGTCCAGTCGCACCACACCGTGCTGCGCCGGAACTGGCGGCACCGGATGGGCCGGATTACCGACCGCCGGGGTCGTCGACAACACCTCGGTGATCCGCTCCGCGCATACCGTCGCCCGAGGCAACGCCATCACGGTCATCGTCGCCATCAGCACAGCCATCAGGATCTGGGTGAAGTACGCGAGAAACGCGACCAGCGACCCGACATGCATCTGGCCGCTGTCGATGCGTAGGCCGCCGAACCAGATCAGCGCCACGCTGGAGCAGTTGATGGTCAGCGTGGTCACCGGCAGCATCAGCGCCTGCCAATTTCCCGCGGCCTGCGCGGTGCTGGACAGCGCGACGTTGACCTCGTCGAATCGCCGGCGTTCGAACGGTTCCCGGGCGAACGCGCGGACCACCCGCACACCCGACAACTGCTCGCGCATCACCCGGTTGATGTTGTCGATCAGCCGTTGCATGCTGCGGAACATCGGCAGTGTGTTGGCGATGATCCAGTAGTTGGCCACGACCAGCACCGGGACGCTGACCAGCAGCAGCCAGGACAGCCCCGCGTCCTGGTGAATCGCCATCGCGATTCCGCCGACGCACATGATCGGTGCGGCGACCAGAACCGTGCTACCCATCTGCAACAGGAACTGGATCTGGCGGACGTCGTTGGTGGTGCGGGTGAGCAGCGACGGCGCGCCGAACCGGGCGGTCTCGTATTCGGAGAACGAGGCGACCTTGTGAAACACCGCCGAACGCAGGTCACGGCCACACCCCATCCCGGTGCGGGAGCCGAAATACATCGCGCCGACCGAACACAGCACCTGTAGGCCGGTGACCGCGAACATCAGCCCGCCGAGTCGGACGATGGTGGCGCTGTCGCCCTTGGCGATGCCGTCGTCGATGATCGTGGCGTTGACCGTCGGCAGATACAGCGACGCCAGGGTGCTCACCAGTTGCAGCGTCATCACCGTCGCGACCAGCCAGCGGTACGGCCCGACGAACTGGCGCAGCAGGGCCAGAAGCATCTGGTAACTGTTTCATACCGTCTGTCGGGTCGTAGTGGTCGCAGATAAGAAACCACAGCTCACCGCGTGTGCGATGGTTGGTCAAAGGTGGTGCCGCTACAGTGCAACCTGTGATCACCAGAAGGTGCGGGTAGCGGTGCGGCGGAACGTGGCAGCGCTGACTCTGACGGCAGCGACTTTGATTCCAATAGCGGCCGCGTGCTCGGATTCCGGCTCCAACCAGTCCCAGTCGCCTCAGTCGTCCGCGTCGGCGTCGGGGCAGGGCAATCACGGCCCGATGTTCCCGCAGTGCGGTGGCATCACCGACGAGACGGTGAACAAGCTGACCCAGATCAACGGATTGGTCAACACCGCCAAGAACTCCGTGGGCTGCCAATGGCTGGCCGGCGGCGGGATCCTCGGCCCGCACTTCTCTTTCTCCTGGTACCGCGGCAGCCCGATCGGCCGTGAACGCAAGACCGAGGAGCTGTCCCGCTCCAGTGTCGAGGACATCAACATCAACGGCCACGGCGGTTTCATCGCGGTCGGCAACGATCCACAGCTCGGCGACTCGCTGTGCGAGGTGGGCATTCAGTTCTCCGACGACTTCATCGAGTGGTCAGTGAATTTCAGTCAGAAGCCGTTCCCAGACGCCTGCAACGTCGCCAAAGAGCTGGCGCGTCAAACGATTGCGAACTCGAAATGAGTAACAACGTGCGGCGGCGGGTCCTCGTCGGTGCGGCGGTGCTCGTCACCGCGGTGTCGATGGCGACCGGCTGTACCAAGTCGGTGGGCGGCACCGCACTCAAGGCGGGTGCCGGCGACAATCAGCCACGTAACAACACGTCCGAGCAGCAGTACCCGAACCTGCAAAAAGAGTGTGAAGTCTTGACGACCGACGTGCTGGCCAAGACGGTCGGCGCCGACCCGCAGGACATTCAAAGCACCTTCGTCGGTGCGATCTGCCGCTGGCAGGCGGCCAATCCCGGCGGTCTGATCGACATCACCAGGCTCTGGTTCGAGCAGGGCAGCCTGGCCAACGAACGCAAAGTCGCCGAGTTTCTGAAGTACCAGATCGAGAACAAGACGATCGCCGGTGTGCCGTCCATTGTGATGAAGCCGAACGATCCCAACGGCTCGTGCGGGGTCGCCAGCGACGCCGCAGGTGTGGTCGGGTGGTGGGTGAACCCGCAAGTGCCCGGTATCGATGCCTGCGCGCAGGCCCTCAAGCTCATGGAGCTGACGCTCTCCACCAACTCCTGATTTCGATTGACTGTACGACTTCTGCGCTGGTCGAGCGGTCGGCGCAACGCTTTTGACTGCGCTTCGCACTGCGTTTAACCAAACCGATTGAGACAGTTAAATTTTTGGACCTGGGAAAGGGTCACCAGCCGATAGGCGTGTTCGATACGATCGAACAATGTCTGAAACGCCTGAACACGAGCATTCCTCCGCAACGACGGAGTTCACCGAAGCTGCCCCCGTGACCACGCCCGCGCACGCGGCACCCACTATCAGCCCTGCGCCCGTCGCACAGCCGTCGAAGGTGTCGCGGTGGCTTCCGTTGGTGGCCTTGGTGATTGCCCTGCTGGCCGTCGCGGGCGCCGCGTACGGGTACTTCTTCCCGAACGAGAGCGCAGCAGCCGCGGGCAAATACAGCGACCAGCAGCAGAAAGACGCGAAAAAGCACATCTGCGAGACGTTCAAGATCGTCGACCGGGCCGTGGTCAGGAACTCGCATCTGAAGAACCCTGAGAACGGCGGGCCGATCGGCGCGCTCTCGGTCGCGACCGCACAGCGGTTTGCCTTCTACGACGGCGGCGACTTCCTGCGTGACCGGGTGGCTTCGGAGCCCGCGACGCCGAAAGACCTGGCCGACGACGCCAACGCTCTCGGCACCCAACTCGAGGAACTCAGCATCGGCTACCTCGCCGGCGCACAGGACTTCGCCCAGGACGAACTGCGGCAGAATCTCGACGACAAGATCAAGAAGATCGTCGAGATCTGCAAGTAACTCAACGCGGCACGTAGAAGTCGGCCAGCTGGACGGACCCGAGTTCGAGGTCCGTCCAGCTGCCGTTCAGCTGTAGCACCGCCATCGCCGATGTCGGGAATTTGGCCGAGATCCGCTCGGCGGCATCGGCATTGACGGTCAAGGGGTTCGCTAATCCCAACGCCAGCTGCGACATCGTCGGCTCGTGTCCGACCACCAGCAAGACCGAGACGTCGTCAGCGGCGCCGTTGATCTGCTCGATCACCATGCCCGGCGAGGCGTCGTAGAGCCGGTCGACGTAGCGGACCGGCGCGTCAATACCGGTGCACGCCAACGTTTGACGGGTGCGCGTGGCCGTCGAGCAGAGCACCGCGTCGAACGCGGGCAGGTTCGCCCGCAGCCAGTCGCCGGCCAGGCCCGCTTCGCGCTTGCCGCGGGGCGCCAGCGGCCGGTCGTGATCGGCCACCCCGTCCGGGTAGGCCGACTTTGCGTGCCGTAGTAACACCAGCGTGCGTTGATGGTCGCTCACCCGATCGAGGTTACTTTCGCTGCGAGGCGGGCACGACGACCGCCACCCTTCCAGAGGCTTCTGTGGCTGATGTGACGCATGCACATCGATGAGGCGCGACACCGTCGACGAGTGCCGGACCTGCCGATTGAGGTCCCCGGACTTGTCGGCGGGCGGCTTTAAACTTCGCGGTGCCCGGTCGCCACCGGCCGGCATCTCGCAGAAGGGACGGGATCGCAATGCGATTCGTGCACACCGCCGACTGGCAACTCGGCATGACCCGTCACTTCCTTGCGGGCGAAGCGCAACCGCGCTATTCGGCCGCCCGGCGTGATGCGGTGGCCGGACTCGGTCCGCTGGCGATCGACGCCGGTGCCGAGTTCGTGGTGGTGTCCGGCGACGTCTTCGAAGACAACCAGTTGGCACCGACGGTCATCAGTCAGTCCTTGGAAGCCATGCGCGCCATCAGCATTCCCGTCTACTTGTTGCCAGGCAATCACGATCCACTGGACGCGTCATCGGTCTACACCGGTGCGCCGTTCACTGCCGAGTGCTCGACCGGCCCGGAATCCACGAGGTCCGGCCCGGTGTGCAGATCGTCGCGGCGCCGTGGCGATCCAAAAGACCGACGACCGACCTGGTCGCCGATGTGCTCAGGGATCTTGAGGGCCTTCCCTCTGATGGCGTCACCCGGGTGCTCGTCGCGCACGGCGGCGTCGATGTGCTCGACCCCGATCCCACCAAGCCGTCGTTGATTCGACTGGCCGGCGTGGAGGACGCGTTGGGCCGCGGCGCAATTCACTACGTGGCGCTCGGCGACAAGCATTCGTTGACGGACGTCGGCGTCACCGGCCGGGTCTGGTACTCCGGTTCGCCGGAGGTGACCAACTACGACGACGTCGAAGCCGATCCCGGCCACGTGCTGATCGTGGACATCGACGAGACGGATCAGCAGCATCCCGTGACCGTCGAGGCGGCCCACGTGGGCCGCTGGCGGTTTAGCACGCTGAACCGACACGTGGACAACAGCCGCGACATCGCCGACCTGGATTTGAATCTCGACCTGATGCCCGACAAAGACCGAACTGTATTGCGGCTGGGCCTGATTGGTTCGTTGACCGTCACCGACCGCGCCGGGTTGGACGCGTGCCTGGACAAGTATTCGCGGCTCTTCGCGTCGCTGCGAGTGTGGGACAGCCACAGCGATCTGGCGGTGATCCCCGCTGACGGCGAGTTCAGCGACCTGGGTATCGGTGGGTTCGCCGCCGCAGCGGTCGAGGAGCTGGTGCAGGTCGCCCGCGCCGAAGATCACAGGATCGCAGGCGACGCCCAGGCGGCGCTCGCGCTCTTGTTGCGGCTGACCGATCACGGTCGGCAGGGTCGGGGTGCGGCATGAAATTGCATCGCTTGGTACTGAAGAACTATCGCGGTATCGACCACCGCGAGATCGACTTTCCCGATCACGGGGTGGTTGTGGTCTCGGGCGCCAACGAGATCGGCAAGTCGTCGATGGTCGAGGCACTCGATCTGCTGCTGGACTCCAAGGATCGGTCGACGAGGAAAGAGGTCAAGCAGGTCAAGCCGACCCATGCGGACGTCGGATCCGAGATCACCGCCGAGATCAGCGCGGGTGCCTACCGTTTCATCTATCACAAGCGCTTCCACAAGAGGCCCGAGACCCAGCTGACGGTTCTGGAGCCGCGCCGTGAACAGCACAGCGGCGACGAGGCGCACGACCGCGTGCAGGCCATGTTGGCCGAGACCGTGGATACCGAGTTGTGGCGTGCTCAACGGGTTTTGCAGGCGGCGTCCACCGATGCGGTGCAGCTGTCGGGTTGCGGTGCACTGACCCGCGCCCTCGACGTTGCCGCGGGCGACGCGGCCGCGCTCTCGGGAACCGAGCCGTTGCTCGTCGAGCGCATCGACAGCGAATACGCCCGCTACTTCACCCCGACCGGCCGCCCCACCGGCGAGTGGAGCACGGCGATCAAAGCACTGGAAGCCGCTGACCAGGAGGTCGAGCGTTGCGCCGCGGCGATCGCCGAGGTGGACGACCGGGTGCAGCGCCATGCCGCGTTGACCGTCGAGTTGGCCGAGCTGACGGAGCAGCGGCAGGCCTGCGCAACCAGGCAAACCACCGCCCAAGCCGCCGCGGACGCCATCGCGCGGCTGACCGAACAGATGCGGGAGGCCGAGCTGATCGCCGCCGCCGCGACCGCGACCAGCACCGCGTCGAGCGCCGCCCACACCGAGCGGGCCCGGCTGCGTACCGAAAATGACTCGCGCACAGCCGCGGTCGCCGCCCTGGAGGACGAAGCCCGCGAGGCCTCCGAAGCTCAGGCGATGGCGCGCGATGTCACCGTCGAGGCCGACGCCGCCCTCGAGTCGGCCGACCAGGCTCTCGTCGCTGCCCAGCAGCGCGCTGAGACCGCGAGGCGCCTCGTCGACGACTTGGGCCGCCGCGACGAGACCGTGCGTCTGGCCGCCAAGCTCGCGAAAATCGATGCCGCACTCGGCGAGCGAGACGAGGTAGCGACAGAGCTGTCGACCATCGCCCTCACCGACGACCTGCTACGGCAGATCGAACACGCCGCCGCGGCGGTCGACCGGACCGAAAGCCAGCTCGCATTGGTCTCGGCGACAGTCGAATTCGTCGCGGCTGGCGACATCGAACTGGTTCTCGGCGATCAGCGGGTAACACTTCCCGCCGGCCAGAGCTGGTCGACCATCGCCAACACGGCGACCGAGGTCGAGATCGCCGGCATCGTGACCGCGCGCGTCACGCCCGGCTCATCCGCGCGCGACATTCAGGCGCACTACGCTGCGGCGCAAGAGAAGTTAGCTGCTGCACTGGCAGCGGCGCAGGTCGGCGATCTAGCCGCGGCGCGCCAGGCCGATGCGCGGCGCCGCGAATTACAAGGTACCCGCGACCAGCTCACCGCCACGCTGGCGGGATTGTCCGACGACGACGACATCGATGTGTTGCGCTCCCGGCTGGCGGAATTGGAGTCTCAACCTGCGCTTTCCGACGATGTCGACGCCGCCGCTGCGCGTGCCCAACTCCTCGAGGCGGTCGCGGTCAGAGCTCAGGCCGGCGTGGATTGCGAAACCCATCGCAAAGTCGCGGCGTTGGCGATGAAGAAGCTCACCGAAATATCAACGCAGGCAACGCGTGTGCAGGACAAGCTGGTCACCCAGCGTGCTGATCTTGTGGCCGTTGCTGACCGGCTGGCTGAACGACGGGCGACCGTGCCCGACGAGAAACTGGCCGCAGCTGTCGACGCCGACACCGCGGCGGCTGACGCTGCGACGAGTCGCGTCGTGGAACTGGCGGAGCGGTTGGCCGCAATGGCACCCGAGGCCGTCGCGGCGGAACTGGCCGAAGCCGTCGAGGCGGCTGCGACGCTGGGTCAACGGCATAGTGATGTCACCCGCACTCTGCACGACATCGCCGCGCAGCTCACGGTATTCGGCACCGAGGGTCGCAAAGGCAAGCTCGACGCGGCCGAGATCGAGCGCGAGCATGCCTGCGGCGAGCACGACCGGGTTGGTGGCCGGGCCCGCGCGGTGCAGCTGCTGCGCGAGGTGATGACCCGTCACCGCGACATCACGAAACTGCGTTATGTCGAGCCGTTCCGCGCCGAGCTGCAGCGACTCGGACGGCCGGTGTTCGGCGCGAGCTTCGAGGTCGAGGTCAACAGCGACCTGTGCATCCTCAACCGCACCGTCGACGGCTGCACGGTCCCGTACGAATCGCTGTCGGGCGGGGCCAAAGAGCAACTCGGCATCCTGGCGCGGCTGGCCGGCGCGGCGCTGGTCGCGAAGGAGGACGCGGTCCCGATCCTGATCGACGACGCGCTCGGCTTCACCGACCCGGACCGTTTGGTCAAGATGGCCGAGGTGTTCGACACTTTGGGCGAACACGGGCAGGTCATCGTATTGACCTGCACGCCAGCCCGATACGACGGCGTCACGAGCGCGCAACGTATCGAACTGTGCGCCTGACGGTCAGCGCCGCGCGTCGACCTTGGCCGGGATGGGCCCCTGTGCGACCGTGGTGCACGGTGATTCGAGCGGAAAGTCCTTATCCGTCGAACGGATCCGGATAGTCCGGAGGATGGTGGCGAGCGCGAGGGTTGTCACCAGCATCGCGAAGTGTTCACCGATGCACGAACGTGGCCCGGCGGCGAACGGGATGAACTGCCAGCGACCGCGATTCTTCGAGTTCTCCGGGCTGAACCGATCGGGGTCGAAGACCAGCGGGCGGTCCCACAACGTCGGATCCCGGTGCAGCGCATTGATCCCGACGGCCACGATGCTGCCCGCTTCCACTCGGTAGCCGTCCACCGCGATGTCGCGCAACGCCACCCGGCCGACCCCCGCGGCCGGCGGGCACAGTCGCAACGACTCGTTGATCACCTGAGCGGTGTATCCGAGCCGGGGGACATCGCCGGGCGTCAGTTCTCTGTCGCCGATCCCGGCAACCTCGGCGGCGACTCGGTTCTGTATGTCGGGATGGTGCCCCAACTCCCACAAGGCGTAGGTCAGCATCGTCGCCGTCGTGTCGTGGCCGGACAGCATGAAGATCAGCAACTCGCTGCAGATGTCGTCGTCGGACAGCGGCCGGCCGGTGTCCGGGTCGGTGGCCACGATCAACGCGCGAACCAGCGGTGCATCGCGGGTCGGATCTGCGCGGCACGCCTGAAGGATCTCCATGGTGGCCTGGCGCATCGTCGCCACCGCGGCGCGAGCACGACGGCGTGACGGCGTCGGGAGCCACCCCGGCGCACGTACCGGCCGCAGTGCCCGATCGGTCGCGTAGGCCGATGCCACGTGCATGTTCTGTGCGATCTCGTCGCCGAATTCGTTGACGTCGACACCGAGAATCGAGTAGCCGAGCGACCGCATTGCGAGTCGGCGGCACTCGGCGTCGAGATCGACTTCGCCTACCTCGCTCCAGTGATCTGCGAACGTTTGCGCCGCCTGGCTCATGTGTCTGCCAAAGCCGTCGACGTTGTGTTTGGTGAACACCGGTTGTAGTACGCGTCTGCGCGGAGCCCATTCTTTGTTGGGCAAGACAAAGAGGTTGTCGCCCGCCACGTTTCGCACTTCCTGGTGAATCTGGCAGCGCTCGGTGAGTCCGTCCGTGCGTCCCAGCACATCCCGGACCCCGCTGGGCGAGGTGACCAACACGAGGGCCGGGGCGAAGAACTTAGGCAGCGGTTCGAAGCGGGTCACCGGTCCGCCCGCCTCGCTCAGCGTTACCAGTCCGGTGTGCAAAGCCCGTGCCGCGGACAGTGCCTGCAGAATAGGCAGAGGATTCTTCGGCGCAAGCGGAAGCGCGCCAACGGCGAGTCTGTCGATCGTCGCGGTCATGGCACCAAGAATCACCCGGTTCCTGGCGGATTGCAAGGCTCCGGGCGTATTCCTGCCCGGCCTCACGACTACCTCAGCGCATGAATCCGATTGCGGTGTAATCGAGGTCGGCCAGCCCGGTCGCCCCGAAGTTGGCCAGCGAACTGTTGACGGCGACGTTGCCGGGGGACTGGGTCAACGGCAAGCTGAACCCTTCGGCCCAAATCAGCTTGTCAACCTCGTTGGCCAAGGCCCGCGCCTTGGCGGGATCGAGTTCTTGGAGCGTCTCTTCGATCTTGGCGTCGATTTCGGCGCCGCCGATCTTGCCGAAGTTGCTCTCCCCGTCGGAGGCGTAGATCTGGGTGAGCGCCGACAGGGGGAAAGCGTCGCCTTGCCAACCGAATTGCGCGATGTCGAAAGCGCCGACATTGATGTAGTTGGTGAAGAAGCCGCTGCCGGCCTTGGCGAGCAACTCGAGTCTGACGCCGATGTGGGCAAGGCTGTGCTGCGCGATCAGACCGAACTGCCGGCTTGTCTGCGCGTCGTAGAACAGATCGCGGATGACAAGCTGCTGTCCGTTTCGTTCGCGGAACTGGCCGTTGAGTTTCCAGCCCAGCGCGTCGAGGTCTCGCCTGGCCTTCTCCGGGTTGTAGGCGACGACGCTGCTGTTGTCCTCGTAGCCCTGCTGGCCCTGCACGTAGATGTGGTTGTTCAGCGCCGCCGGGTCGCTGCTGAGACCGTGCTGGGCCACGGCGGCGATGCTGGTTCGGTCGATACCCTCCGCGACGGCACGGCGCAACGCGGGGTCGGTCAGTATCGAACCTTTGGCACCGTTGAAGGTGAAGTGATACCAGCTGGGCGTTGGTGCCCGCCGGATCGAGATGCCTTTGGTACGCCTGGCAATCGTCAACTGATCCAGACTGCCCACGCCGGTGGCGTCGATGGCCTTGTTCTGCAGCGCCGGTAATCGCGCCGAGTCGTCGAGCACCAGGAAGGTGATGCGATCCAGCCGCGGCCGCTCGCCCCACCAACGCGGGTTGCGCGTCAACACGATCCGCTGCCGGCTGCGATCCAGCTCGGAGACGATGAACGGCCCGGCCGACGGCCCGGGGCCGGCGAGCTGTGCTTTGTTGAACGCCTCGGGGCTGGCGGTCATGCTCTTCGGCAGCAGCATGGTGTTGCCGGCGAACATGCCGCGCCACTCGGCGTACGGCTTGGCGAACGTGATCACTGCCTGGCGATCGTCGACACCCCGGGTTACCGACTTCACCCGTTCGCTGCCGTTGGTGCCGGCGATGGCGAATTCCTTGTCGGCCCCACTGGTGGCATGGATCTGGCTGGCGATGTCCTCCCAGCTGAGTGGGGTTCCGTCCGACCAGGTTGCCTTTGGATTGAACGTGTAGGTGACCACTTGCGGATTGGTCCCGGTGAGTTCGACACCGCTGAAGTAATCGGTGTCGACCGTCGTGGAGCCGTCCGCCCCGATGACGAACGCGCGCGGCATGGTGGCTTTCAGCATGCCGCCGACGTCGGCGGAGTTGCCGTCGATGTGCAATGTGTTGAAGTTGGAAGGGAATTCGGTCAGGGCCAGCCGCAGGTCGCCGCTGTCGCGCAGCGTCGCCGGGTTCTGCGGATTGACGTCGCTGGTGGCGCCCACGGCGGTGCTCGGACCGGGAGCGGACAAGTCTGCGCCTGCCGAACACCCGCTGAAGATCAGGCCGACGGCGAGCATGCCCGCCGCGGCCTTCGACGTCGCCGGGCTAGCCCGATTGCCCGGCTCCTCCTCGGGCCGCTGCACGGCCCGCATCGTCGCCGGGCTAGCCACGCGCCGAATCCGGTTGCGGCACAGCGGCCAGCAGGCGCCGCGTGTACTCGTGCTGTGGCCTGTTGAAGATCTCGTCGCTGTCACCCTGCTCCACGATGACGCCGCGGTACATCACCGCGACGTGGTGCGCGAGATGTTTGACCACCGAAAGATTGTGCGAGATGAACACATACGACAGGCCGAACTCCTGCTGCAGATCGAGCAACAGGTTGAGGATGCCGGCCTGGATCGACACGTCGAGTGCGGAGACGGGTTCGTCGAGCGCCAGGATCTTGGGCTGCAGCGCCAGCGCGCGGGCAATCCCGATCCGCTGCTTCTGACCGCCGGAGAACTCCGCCGGATAGCGGCTGGCGTCGGTATTCGGCAGCCCGACCGTCTCGAGCAGCTCGGCAACCCGCCTGCTCGTGTCTGCCTTGTTGAATCCGTTGGCGTGCAACGGCTCCGACAGCAACTCGAAGACCGGCAGCCGCGGATCCAGCGACGCCGCCGGATCCTGGAACACGACCTGGATGTCGCGCCGCAACGCCCGGCGACTCGCCGAGTTCAGCGTCGCGACGTCGATTCCGAGCACGTCGATCGACCCCGATTGCGGCGGCGCCAATTCGAGGATCTCGTGCAACGTCGTCGACTTGCCCGAGCCCGATTCGCCGACGATGGCCAGCGTGCGGCCCTGTCGCAGTTCGAAGCTGATGCCGTCGACGGCGCGGACCTCGCCGATGTTGCGGCGGAACAGCACACCTTTCGTCAGCGGATACGTCTTGACCAGATCGCGCACGCGCACGACGACGGGTGGTTCACCGTTGTCCACAGGCTCGGCCTCGGTGCTGACGCCGTAAATGTCTGCGGCACTGCGGCCGACGACATGTTCGGTGCGGATGCAGGCGGCGTGATGGTCGGGGGCCACCGGCACGAGGTCCGGCTCTTGCGCGCGGCACTCGTCGACGGCGAGCGGGCAACGCGGCGCGAACGGGCATCCCGGGTCGAGAGCAGACAGCGACGGGGGAGCGCCCGGTATCGGCACCAGCCGGGTGCCCTGCGGGGCGTCCAACCGCGGGACCGAGCCCAAAAGTCCGACGGTGTAGGGCATCCGGCGGTCCCGGTACACGTCGGCGACGGCAGCCGATTCGATGATTCGGCCGGCATACATCACCAGGCCGCGGTCGGCGAATTCCCCGACCACGCCGAGGTCGTGGGTGATGATGAGCACCCCGGCGCCGGTGACGTCGCGAGCGGTCTTAAGCACGTCGAGGATCTGCGCCTGCACCGTGACGTCGAGAGCCGTCGTGGGCTCGTCGCAGATCAGCAGATTGGGATCGTTGGCGATCGCCATCGCGATGACCACCCGCTGGCGTTCGCCGCCGGACAACTCGTGCGGAAAGGCGCGTGCTCGCCGATCCGGCTGGGCGATGCCGACCAATTCGAGCAATTCGACGGCGCGCCGGCGGGCCGCCCGCCTGCCGGTCTGCGGCTGGTGCACCTCGATCGCCTCGGCGATCTGGTCGCCGACGGCGTAGACCGGGGTCAGCGCCGACATCGGATCCTGGAAGACCGTGCCGATCGAGTTACCGCGAACCCGCGACATCCCGTCGTCGCGCAGTCCCACCAGCTCGGTGCCCTGCAACCGGACCGAACCGCGAACGTCGGCGTACTCCGGAAGCAGGCCCACCACCGCCATCGCCGCGGTCGACTTGCCCGAACCGGATTCGCCGACGATTGCGACCACTTCGCCGGCGTCGACGTGAAACCCGATGCCGCGTACCGCTTTCAGCGGCGGTCCGTCGCCAGGAAAGTCGACGCTCAGGTTGGTCACGTCGAGTAACCGGCTCATCGGCGTCCACCTCGCGCCGCGCCGCTGGCCGGATCAAGGGCGTCGCGCAGTCCGTCGCCAGTCAGGTTCGCGCACACCAGGATCACCACCAGGACGCCGGCCGGGAACAAGAACACCCACGGGAATGTGGTCGCCGACTCGGTGCCGTCGGCGATCAGCGTGCCGAGCGACACGTCGGGAGGCTGGATGCCGAAACCGAGAAAGCTCAGCCCGGTTTCGGCCAGGATCGCCCCGGCGACGTTGAGCGCCGCATCGATGATCAAGATCGACGCCACGTTCGGCACCACGTGATGGGTGATGATCCGCCGATTCGAGACGCCCATATATCGGGCGGCGCGGATGAATTCGCGTTCGCGCAGGCTCATGGTCATGCCTCGGACCATCCGGGAGCTCACCATCCAGCCGAAGCCCGCCAACAGCAGCACCAGCACGACGACGTTGCCGGAACTCTTGGTGCGCGGCGTCAAGATCATGATCAGCAGAAAGGACGGCACCACCAGCATCAGATCGACGAACCACATCAGTACCCGGTCGCGCCAGCCGCCGAAGTAACCCGAGATCGCGCCGACGGTCGCGGCGATGCCGGTGGAAATGACCGCTACGCACACCGCGATCAGCATCGACTTCTGCATGCCCCGCAAGGTCTGGGCCAGCAGGTCCTGACCAAGTGCGTTGGTGCCCAACCAGTGTCGAGTGCTCGGCGGCTGCAGCAGCGCGTTGAAGTCCAGGTCGGTATAGGAGTAGGGCAGAAACGACGGCAGCGCGTAGCAGCCGACGAACAGCGCCAATAGCACCATCAGTGACCCCACCGCCGACGGGCTGCGCAGAAAACGCCGTAGCACCAGGGTGCGACGGGAAGCGAACTCCGGTGTCGGCACGCCGAATTCGGCTTCCACAGCGATGTCGCTCATGAGACCCGCACCCTGGGGTCGAGCGCGGCGTAGATGAAGTCGGACAGCAGGCCGGCCAGCAGGATCACCGTGCCGGCGAACACCGTGATCGCGGCGACGATGTTGGTGTCCTGGGTCGCCACCCCCTGCACCATCCACTCGCCCATGCCGTGCCAGCCGAAGATCTTCTCGACGAACACCGCACCGGTCACCAAACCGGCCACCCCGTACGCGAACAAAGTGGCCAGCGGTATCAGCGCTGTGCGCAACCCGTGCTTGATGAGAGCGCGGCGACGGCTGAGCCCCTTGGCGCGCGCGGTGCGGATGAAATCCTGGCCGAGGACGTCGAGCATGGCGTTGCGCTGATACCGGCTGAATCCCGCGGCGGTACCCAGCGTCAGCGTGAGCGTGGGTAATACCAAGTGCTGCAATCGATCCACCAGTTGCGGCCCGATCCCGTCGATCACTGCGGGCGACGTCTCACCGGTGTACTGGAACAGCTGTGCGCCCAGCGCCCAGTTGACCCGCAGCGCCCCGAGGATCAACAGGTTCGCGATCACGAACGTCGGGGCGGACAACACCAGCAGCGACAGCAGCGTGATGACGCGATCGCTGAGCCGGTACTGGCGGATCGCCCCCCACGCGCCGAGCACGACGCCGATAAGCGTTCCGGCCACCGACCCGACGAGCAGCAGCCGAAGGCTGACGCCGATGCGCCGCCACAGTTCGCCCGACACCGGGTGGCCGGTGACGGAAGCGCCGAAGTCGCCGCGCACCGCGTGCGAGGCCCACTGCGCGTAACGCAGCGGAATGGGTTTGTTCAGGCCGAGCTCGGCGGCCTTGGCGTCGATCACGCTCTGCGGCGGTCGCGGGCTGCGCTGCATCAGGCTTTCCAGCGGGGAGAACGCCACCGAGGTCAGGCAGAACGTCAGAAATGACGCCAGCGCCAGCAGCACGACGTAGTTCAGCACGCGACGTGCCAGGAAGCGGGTCATGGCTACCGGCCCCGCCCCTGTCGCATTCGCCCAGACTAGGAGACACGTCGCCGCCCGGCGCGAGCAACATTGCAATCCGGTTGATTTGGACCCGTCAACTGGCGGCCGTCGAATCGTAGGCTGGATGATTGTGACTGTCACCGACGGCTACCTGGCCAACAACGCCGACTACGCGAAGTCCTTCGACGGCCCACTACCGCTGCCTCCGAGCAAGCACGTCGCGGTGTTGGCCTGCATGGATGCCCGGATCGATGTGTACCGCGTTCTCGGCATCAACGAAGGCGAGTCGCACGTCATCCGCAATGCCGGCGGCGTGGTCACCGACGACGCAATTCGCTCGCTGGCCATCAGCCAGCGCTTGCTGGGCACCACCGAGATCATCCTGATCCACCACACCGACTGCGGAATGCTGACCTTCAACGACGACGACTTCAAAGGCGCGATCCAGGACGAGACCGGGGTCAAGCCGCCGTGGTCGGCGGAGGCCTTTCCCGACATCGCCGAGGACGTCCGGCAGTCGCTGCAACGCATCGAGAACAGCCCGTTCGTCACCAAACACACGTCGGCACGCGGCTTCATCTTCGACGTCGCCACCGGCAAGCTCGACGAGGTCACGCTCTAGCGCAGCTCGCTTTCGCCGAGCGTGAAGTCACTGCGAGAAAATCGTCGATATTTCGCAATGGCTGCACGGTCGGCAAGTTGTCGGTCGCCCGCAGGACACTCGTCCCCATGGGCGGACCATTCATCGGTAGCGAGGTCGTCGCCGCGGGGACTCTGACGCCCTATGAATTGCGGACGAGGTTCAAGGCGATTCACCGCGATGTCTACATTGCTCGCGGCATTGATCTGACGGCCATAGTGCGAGCCCATGCTGCCTGGCTGTGGTCTCAGCGACGCGGTGTGGTTGCCGGCCATTCCGCTTCGGCTCTACACGGCGCTCGATGGGTTGATCCCAATCACCCCGCGGAGCTCATCTACGAGAATCGTCACGCTCCGCCGATGATCCGGACATGGTCTGATCGGATCGACGACGACGAGACTGACTCCTTCGGCGGCCTGAAGGCGACGAATCCGGCGCGAACGGCCCTCGACCTTGCCTCTCGCTATCCAATCGACAGGGCTGTCGCGGCGATTGATGCGCTCGCTCGTGCAACGGACCTCAAGGTCGCCGATGCCGAACTTCTCGCGGACCGCTACAGGGGTCGCCGAGGCATCCGGCGTGCGCGTGTCGCTTTGAGTCTGGTGGATGCGGGTGCTGAGTCACCCCGAGAAAGTTGGTTGCGGCTGGTCCTGCACCGCGCCGGCTTTCCGCCGCCGCAGACACAGATTCCCGTGTACGACGAACACGGTCAGCTCGTCGCGGTACTCGATATGGGCTGGGAGAGCAACAAATTGGCAGTCGAATACGACGGCGACCACCACTGGACCGACCGTCGACAATTCAAGAAAGACATCAGGCGGGCCGAAGCCCTGGCAGAACTTGGCTGGATCGACGTTCGAGTGACCGCCGAGGACACCGAAGGCGGTGTTGTCGCTCGGGTATCAGGAGCCTGGGATCGCCGAGCGTGAACCTGTGGCGAACAATTCCGGGGCGATTCCTCGCAATGACTTCACGCTCGACGGGCCGAACCCAGCGAATTCGTTGACAGCGACCAAGTCGGCTGGTTTCATACTGGGTAATGCATGTAATCCTGACCAAAACAACCAGCTTTACCTGGAATCAAGGGGATCGATGACGAGCCAAGAAGTGACGGCTACTCCGGCGGCCGGGCAATACGAGTTGACCCATCTGCGCTCGTTGGAGGCCGAAGCGATCCACATCATCCGCGAGGTGGCCGCCGAATTCGAGCGGCCGGTGCTGCTGTTCTCCGGCGGCAAAGACTCGATCGTGATGCTGCATCTGGCGCTCAAGGCCTTCAAGCCCGGCCGCCTGCCGTTCCCGGTGATGCACGTCGACACCGGTCACAACTTCGACGAGGTGATCACCACCCGCGACGAGATGGTGGCCGAGACCGGGGTGCGGCTCGTCGTCGCCAGCGTGCAGGAGGATATCGACGCGG
>Ga0302314_10002894_pt1 | contig 31851 bp, 34 predicted proteins | sample III_Palsa_N2_3_FD_200533 | JGI IMG/M metagenome (GOLD analysis project Ga0302314, IMG submission 200533) | Peat permafrost microbial communities from Stordalen Mire near Abisko, Sweden - III_Palsa_N2_3 | ecosystem: Environmental > Terrestrial > Soil > Palsa > Peat permafrost | place: Sweden... | reverse complement strand
GACGGTCTGGTGAATGACATCTGCGGGCGGCACGTCGAGGAGCGTCATGCCCTCGAGGCGCTGCGCACTGCGCGCGGCGGTGCCGTCGAGGAGGGGAACGTCGGCGGCGGCGCGGGCATGTCCACGTATGAATTCAAGGGCGGCACGGGCACGAGCTCGCGCCGCTGCGCGATCGGCGCGCGCACCTACACCGTGGGTGTGCTGGTGCAGTCCAACTTCGGCCTCCGTCGCGACTTCAAGGTGCTCGGCGTGCCGGTGGGCACGCGCCTGCCGCACGGCATGGTCCCCTCGGCGGCCGGCCGCGAGCAAGGCTCCATCATCGTGCTCATCGCCACCGATGCGCCCTTGACGCCCACGCAGCTGCATCGCCTGGCGAAGCGCGGCGCGATCGGCATCGGCCGCACCGGGACGCGCGGCGGTCATTATTCGGGCGATCTGATGCTCGCATTCTCCGTGGCGAACGAGCTCTATCTGCCCGCGATCGGCGAGGCGCAACCGCACAGCTTTCAGACCGAGTGGCTGAACGATGCGTTGCTCGATGAGATCTACGGGGCCGCCGTCGAGGCCATTGAGGAGTCCGTGCTGAACGCGATGATCGCCGCGGAATCGGTCCCGACCTGGAAGCCCCCGGGCTACACGCTCGCGGCCATCGACCACACCGAGCTCCTAGAGATTATGCGGATTCGTGGCCGCGCCTGATCGTTCGTCAAGGCGGCCTTGCCTCTCCCGGCAAGCCTGCGCCGAGGTACCCGCTCGAGGTGCCGATTCGGAACCGGCCCGGAGCTCTGAAGCATTCCCAATTGATGGTAGTCTTTTCGCATGCGCGAGCACCATCGCGCGATTCAGAGGAACGGATGCAGCGCGAACAGATTGTCTTCGTCGGCACCAGCGATCTGTCGGGGCACTTCCGCGGCAAGAGCTTTCCGCTGGCCGATCTGACGTCGCGACTGGAGCGGGGCGTGGGTCTCGCGCCCACCAACATGTTCATCTCCGCCTTCGGTCCCATTCAAGTGACGACGTTCGGCACGGTGGGCGAAGTATTTCTCATACCGGATCCCAGCACGCGGGTCCTGGTGCCGTTCGAGGAGGGTCCGGCCGAGCATTTCTTTGTCGGCGACATCAGGACCGCGCAGGGCGAGCCCTGGCAACTCTGTCCGCGCGCTGTCCTGCGCCGGGCGCTGCAGCGGTTGGAGCGCGAGGCGGGCGTGCAGTTGCTCGCAGCCTTCGAGCAAGAGCTCACTTATAGCGGCGGCGCCGGGGAGAAGTGGCAGCCCTACGAGCTCGGCTCCTACCGGCGCCAGGGATTTTTCGGCGAGAGCTTGCTCGCCGCGATGCGCCAAGTCGGCGTCATACCGGACTCCTTCCTCGCCGAGTTCGGCCCGCAGCAATACGAGGTCACAGTCGCGCCGGCCAAGGGAATCCGCGCCGCCGACGATGCCGTCATCACCCGTCAGCTCGCCCATGCCATCGCCTGGCGCCTCGGGCAGCGCGCAAGTTTCACGCCGATTCACGACCCGAACGGCACGGCCAGCGGCACGCACGTCCATTTCAGTTTCCTCGACAAAGATGATCGGCCGGTGCTCTACGATGCGCAGCGGCCCTGGCAAATCTCGCTGATGGGCGGCCAGTTTCTCGCGGGCATACAGCATCATCTGCCCGCGCTGTGCGCGGTGACGGCACCCTCGGTGGCCTCGTACTATCGCCTGCGCCCGAATCGCTGGGCGCCCGTGCGCGCGGACTCGGCGCCGCTCGACCGCGGCGCGGCGGTGCGCATCTGTCCGCTCGCCGGCATGGACCCGGATCAGCACGCCCGGCAGTTCAACGCGGAGTTCAGGGTGGCCGATGCAACGGCGAATCCCTATCTCGTGCTCGCGGTGCTCATCCAGGCCGGCCTCGACGGGGTTCGCCGCAAGCTCCCGCTCGAGACGCAGAATCCGGCGCCCTTGCCCACGAATCTCGCGGACGCGTTGACGCAGCTCGAGCGCAGCACGGCGGCCGCCGAGTGGCTGGGCGAGGACTTGCTTGCGGCTTACCTGTTGTTCAAGCGGGCGGAGATCAAGGGATTGGAAGGACTCGACGAGAACGAGATCTGCCGCCGCTATGCCGAAGTCTATTGATTGCCTGATTTCTTCGGAGAAATTACCGCGATGACTCAGCCGACCAGCCGTGAAATTGAGATCGATCCCAAGCACACCACGCTCCTGTTCGTGGACGTGCAGAAGTACAACTGCACCTGGGAGGGTGGAGAGTATGCGCACTTGAGCGCCGCTGAACGGGAAGCGCGCTACGGCTATTTCTTTCGAACACTTGAGGAATCGGCGCTGCCGAACATGGTGCAGCTGCAGCGGGCGTGCCGTCGTGCGCGCATCGAAGTCGCGTACACGCTCATCGAGAGCATGACCGCCGATGGCCGCGACCGTTCGCTCGATTACAAGATCACGGGGTTCAACGTACCGAAAGGCTCGCCGGACGCGCGCATGGTCGAGGAGCTCGCGCCCTTGGACGATGAGCTGGTGTTCCCGAAGACGTCCTCCTCGGTGTTCATCTCGACGAACATCGATTACGTCCTCAGGAATCTCGAGACGCGCTATCTCATCATCGCCGGTTGCCTCACGGATCAGTGTGTCGACTCGGCGGTGCGCGACGCGTGCGACCTCGGCTACCTCGTCACGGTGCCCGTCGATGCCACCTTGACCTTATCGGCGGAACGACACGAATGGTCGCTCAAGAACAATCGCGGCTATTGCCGGCAACGCAGCACCCGCGAGCTCCTGGATGAGATCGCGCGCCTCACGGGTACGTGAGCCGGCCCCCGGCTAAACCTGCCGATCCCGTGCTCACCCTGCGCGAGCGCGACGCGCGCGTGATCGCGAACATCGGCAGGCTCCGGTTCTCGCCCCTGTCTCTCGTGGGGGGCAGCGGCTCCCGTCTGATCGAGGAAGGCGGCCGGCAGCTCCTCGATCTCTCCGCCTCGTTCGGGCCGGCCGCTCTCGGCAATGGCCACCCGGCGATCACGCGCGCCGTAACCGCCGCCTGCGAGAACATGGCCGGTGCGAGCTTGCTCGCCTTCCCCAACGAAAACGCGGTGGCGCTCGCGGAGGAGCTCCTGCGGATCACCCCGGGGCGCGATCCGCGGCGCGTCTGGTTCGGTCACTCGGGCTCGGATGCCAACGACTGCGCGCTGCGCGTGGTGCAGGCGGCGACCGGCCGCTCGCGCTTCATCTCCTTCATCGGCTCCTATCACGGTAACCTCTCCGGCTCGATGAGCATCAGCGGTCACACCGCGATGACCCACACCTTGCCGCGGGCCGGTCTATTGCTCCTGCCCTATCCGGATCCCTACAGGCCCACTTTCAGCGCGCAAGCCGTGCTGGAGCTCCTCGACTACCACCTTTCCACGACCTCGCCGCCACACCAGGTCGCGGCCGTTTTCATCGAACCGATCATGGCCGACGGCGGCGTCATCGTGCCGCCGCCGGGATTTCTCGCAGCCATCCAGGAGCGTTGCCGGCGCCACGGCATCCTCATCATCGTCGACGAGGTCAAAGTGGGCCTCGGGCGCACCGGCAAGATGCATTGCTTCGAGCACGAAGGGCTCGAGCCCGATCTCATCGTCTTCGGTAAAGGACTCGGCGGCGGGTTGCCGCTCTCTGCGGTGATCGGCCCGCAGCACATCATGGACCACGCGCCGGCTTTCGCGTTGCAGACGACGGGCGGCAACCCCGTCGCCGCCGCCGCGGGCCGGGCCGTGCTCGACACCATCGCCGCTGAAGGTCTGATCGCGCGGGCGCAGCGGGTCGGTGAGCGACTGTCGAGCGGCCTGCGCGCGCTCCAGGCGCATCAGCCGCTGATCGGCGAGGTGCGCGGCCGCGGCCTCGCGCTGGGCGTCGACCTGGTCAGCGACCGCGCCTCGCGCGCTCCCGTGCCGGTGACGACCACCGCGAAAGTGATCTATCGTGCGTACCAGCTCGGCGCCGTTTTCTTTTATGTGGGCCTGCGCGGCAACGTGCTGGAGCTTACCCCGCCGCTGACCTTGTCGGAGGCCGAGGCCGACGAGGGCGTCGCGATCATCGATCGGGCCCTGAGCGATGTGGGCCGCGGCCTGGTCGCGGACGCCGATGTGGCGCCGTTCACGATGTGGTGACGGGGGACGAAACGGCGCCTACGCACGCTTTTCGGGGTCAGCTTCTTCCCGCATAGGTGCGCACCTACGGGCTTCCACGAAGTTGGCGATTGCAAATACCGCATCGGACTTGCGAAAATCATCTATGGCATCCAAACAAGACAAACAAGAATCGCTCCCTACGCTGGTGCACGGCGCTGAGCGGCTGCCCGCGGTCGATATCGACGCATACAACGCCGAGATCAGCGACAAAGAAGGTTTTGTCGGCGACCGCGCGAGCGGCCGGGCATTTCGCGCGATTTTGGAAGCCGCCCGCGAACAGGTGAGAAAACTCGACGAGGATCCCATCGGTGATGTCGCGAGCTCAGAGATCAGCAAGAAACAGCTCGATCGCCTGCTCGTCGAGGGCGACGCGGAGGCGGCAGGACTGGTGCTCGGCACGATCGAGGAATTCGCGACCGAGTTCGCCGAGGTTATTTGTCAGTTCATGCGGCTCAAGGCGTGGAAAGGTACCGAGCGCGTCGTCGTCGGCGGGGGATTGCGAGCGAGCCGCATTGGGGAATTGGCGATTGGACGCACGGCTGTTCTACTGAAGGCCAAAGAGCACCCGGTCGATCTTGTGCCGATCCGCCACGATCCGGACGAGGCCGGCCTGATCGGATGCATCCATTTGGCGCCGTCGTGGATGTTCTCGGGCCACGACGCGATTCTTGCCGTCGACATCGGCGGGGCGAACATTCGGGTCGGTATCGTCCAACTGAATGCCCGGAAATCCGCCGATCTTTCGAAGAGCAAGGTCATTGAGTCCGAGTTGTGGCGCCACGCGGACGATAGTCCGGACCGGGACGGAGCCGTAGAGGGCTTGGTGGCGATGCTCAAGACCATGATCAAGCGCGCGAACAAGGCGAAAGCGCAGCTCGCGCCGTTCATTGGGATCGGTTGTCCGGGCCGTATCAGAGAGGACGGATCGATCGAGAAGGGCAGTCAAAATCTGCCGGGGGACTGGGAACACAAAAGCTTCAACCTACCGGCGCTGTTACGTGCCGCGATACCCGAGATCGACGGCCACGAAATGATTCCATTGATGCACAACGACGCGGTGGTTCAAGGACTGAGTGAAGTGCCGTTCATGACGGACGTCAAGCAATGGGGCGTCATGACGATCGGTACCGGACTTGGGAACGCCCGGTTCACCAACCGCAAGACGGGCGATCCGGAATAACACCGGCGCGAGGGCCCGCCCCGCGCGCACCGGCCGCCGCCGACGACGTGCCGGAGCCCGCTCGAATGTGGCGCCTTTCATGATGTAATGACATAGTCTGTTCCGGGGGAACCTGGCGCTGATCGGGTTTAAGCATTCATGACGACTCTGGCCTCGCGCTTGAGGCTTCCGGAAGCGGTCGGATTGTCGCTTGCCGTCATTTCCCCGACGGTCACCGCCGCCTTCAATATCACCCTCATCGTGCAGGCGGTCGGCGAAGCAGCGCCGCTCGTGTTCGCCATCGGCATGGTGGCCATGGTTCTGGTCGCGCTCTCGTTCATGGCCTTCACCCACCGCGTCGCCCATGCGGGCTCCGCGTACGCCTACATCTCCCACACCTTCGGTCGCCGCGCGGGGTTCATCGCGGGTTGGACTTTGCTGCTGACTTACCTCGGCTTCTCCACCGGGTTCGCGGCGCTCGTGGGCAGCTTCACCGCTGCCGCGCTCAAAGGATTCGGGGTCGAGGCAGGCAACGGCTGGATCGCGATCGGTGTCGGTGGGATGGTGCTCGCCTGGTGGCTCGCCCATCGTGACATGCGGCTCGCCGGCCGGTTGATGCTGCTGCTGGAAGCAGTTGCGATCATCGCGATCCTGGGTCTGTGCCTGCGCATCCTGCAACAGGTGCACCCTGACCTCGGGCGTGTCGGGGCGAGCTTTCGTCCGACCGCGCAATACAACGGTTGGGTGGGCGTCGGCTTCGGCATGGTGTTCAGCATCCTGAGCTTCTCGGGCTTCGAGGGCGCTGCGACGCTCGGCGAGGAGACCATCAACCCACGCCGCAATATTCCCATTGCACTGCTCGGTACCGTGCTCGGCTCGGGTGTGTTCTTCGTGTTCGTCGCCTACTGCGAGGTGGCAGGCTACGGTCCGCAGGGCCTCAAAGAGCTCGCCGCCTCGCAGGCCCCCCTCGATGATCTCGCCGTTCGCTTCGGCTCGCCGCATCTCGCCATCCTCCTCGATCTCGCCGCCGCCGTGAGCTGCTTCTCGGGCATCATCGGCGGCTTGGCCGCGGCGGCGCGCATCTTGTTCGCCCTGGGTCGCGCCGGACTCTCGCCGCCGCTCGCGGCAGTGCATCCGGTCCACCGCACCCCTTCGACGGCGCTCCTCATCACGGCTCTCTTGATTTTCCTGCCGTTCGTCGCCTGGGGACCGATGGTGGGAAGCGGCAACTACTACAGCTACGCGAGCACCATCGGTACGCTCGCTCTCATTCTCATCTACATCGGCGTGGGCGCCGCCGAGACCGTCGAGGCATGGCGCGAGCACCGCGCAGTGTGGGGGGCGGTCTGCACCCTGGGGCCGCTCCTTCTGCTCTGGGTGCTCTACCGCAATATCTATCCCGTGCCCGAGTTCCCCAACAACCTCTGGCCTTACGTCGCGTTCCTGTGGGCCTGCGCTTCCTGGGCGCTCATCAAACTGCGCCCCGTGGTCGCGGCGGCGCCGTTGCTCGATTAACATGGATGGTACCGATGGGATCAGGATCGGGAGCAGGGACATGAAACTCGGATGGGGCGCACTGCTCCTCACGGCGGGTTATGCCATCACCGCGGCGCGCGCACTCGCGCAGCAGCCCACCGACCTCGATGCGGGCGCGCAGCTGCCGCTCGCCGAGTCGCACACCGTCGCCAAGCTCGACCCGACCAATCCCCGCCGCCTGTTCGTGCTCGACACCGCGTTCCCGGCGGCCGAGGCCGCCAAGACCTATGTGCTCGACGGCAGCACCGGCGCCATCCAAGGCATGTTCAATCAGGCGTATTGGCCGAATTTCGCCGTCTCGCCCGACGGCGCCGAGCTCTACGCGGTCGACACCTATTGGGAGAAGCACACTCGCGGCAAGCGCAGCGACTACATCGTGGTGCGCGACGCGCAGACGCTCGATGTGAAGGAGGACATCCCGCTGCCCGCCGGCCGGCTGCTCATCGTCTCCAAAAAATACAACTTCGACGTGACGCCCGACGGTCGCTACGGCCTGACCTACAACCTCGCGCCGTCCACCGCCGTGACGGTCACCGACTTGAAGGCGCGCAAGTCCGTGGGCTCCATTCCCATTCCGGGCTGCGGCCTCATCTTCGCGCAGGCGCCGAATCGCTTCTCCTCGCTGTGCGCGGATGGCTCCATCGCCACCATCACCTTCGACGAGTCTGCCCAAGGAAGCATCAAGCGCGCCGAGAAGGTGTTCGATGCCAAGAACGATCCGGCCTTCGAGCACTCGGCCTGGGACAAGAAGCATCAGATGCTCTACCTCGTTACCTACTCGGGTGAGGTCGTGCCGGTGAGTCTCGCAGGGGATGAGGCCGCTCCCGCCGCCAAATGGTCTCTCACCAGCGAGCCCGAGCGCGCCGCAGGCTGGCGCCCCGGCGGCTGGCAAATCAGTCACTTTCATTCCGCGCATCGCCGTCTGTATGTGCTCATGCACCAGGGTCGCCCGTGGACTCACAAGAGCTCGGGCACCGAGGTCTGGGAATTCGATGCGCTCGCCGGCAAGCGGTTGCAGCGGATCAAGCTCGTCGAGCCCGCGCAGACCGTGGCCGTGTCGGGCGATGACAGTCCCCTGGTCTACGTGATCACCGACTCAGCGCGCATTGCGGCGTATCGAGCCGGCACGGGCAAGCTCCTCTATCGAACCGCGCCGCTCGGCTTCTCGCCGCAGCTCTTGACCGTGTGGGGCGACTGATGGACCCGTTGCTCGTGCTCACGGTCGCAGGGTCGCTTGGGGTGCTTTTCGCCGCATCGACCGCGCACAAGCTCGTCGCTCTCGGGGAATGGCCGGGCGTCGTGCGCAATTACAAGGTGCTGCCGCAGGCGCTCGCTCTGCCGGCGGCCGGTTTGCTGCTGATCGCCGGCGCGCTCACGGCCGCGGCGCTTTTCTGGCCCGCCGCGCGCCGTCTCGGCGCCTGCGCCGCCGCCGTACAGCTCATCCTCTTCGCCGGCGCGATGGCGATCAACTTGCGCCGCGGGCGCTCGAGCATCGATTGCGGGTGCTTCGGCTCGCGCCTGCGCCGAGGAATCTCGGTGTGGATGGTGGCCCGAAATCTCGCCCTCGCGATGCTCGCTCTCAGCTTGCTCCTGCCGCCGAAACCGCGCGCGCTCGGCGTGCTCGACATCGCGGCGGCCCTCGCCTTCGTTGCGACCCTGGCTTTTCTTTATCCGGTACTCGACGTGGTCCTGCGGCCGCCGCCTGCGACCTTCGCCGAGAATTTCGCTGCCTCCGCGGCGGCGGCCACGCGAGCGCGCTGAGGCTCCGGCATGCAAGCAGCACTTCCCTACATCGTCGTCCTGCAGCTCATTCTCACGCTGGGTCTCGCCGTACTCGTGTTCGGTCTCGCGCGGCAGGTGGGAATTCTGCATGAGCGCGTCGCGCCCATGGGGGCCATGGCAAGCGATCAGGGGCTGGCCGTCGGCGAGATGTCGCCGCACCTCTCGGTGACCACGCTCGTCGGCGATCGACTCGCCCTCGGGGGCGCGAGTCCGCACGGACGGAGCCGCCTGTTGCTGTTCGTGGCGCCCACCTGTCCGGTGTGCAAGAAGCTCCTGCCCATCGCCCGCTCGTTCGCGCACGCCGAGCGGCTCGACGTCGTGCTCATCGGCGACGGCGACGATGCCGAGCAGCGCTCGATGATTCGCGAGTTCGGCCTCGAGAGCCTGCCGTACGTCAACTCGCCGCAAGTCGGGATGACCTTTCATGTCGGCAAGCTCCCCTATGCCGTCTTGATCGATGCCGCGGGCGTCATTCGCGCCAAAGGCCTCGTGAACAATCGCGAGCACCTCGAAAGCCTGCTCGTTGCGGAGGAGACCGGCTTCGGCACCATCCAGGCCTATCTCAGCGCGAAGCAGCAAGTCGCAACGAACGGACGAGAGCGCCCTCATGAAGCCCATTTCTAAGAACCGCTTCGATCGGCTGATCGAGCTCGCCAGCCGCCGAGCGGCACAGCGGATCTCCCGGCGCAGCTTCCTCACCCGCTGCGGCGGCTGGCTCGTCGCCTCCTCGGCGCTGCCGCTGCTGCCCGTCTCGCGGCGCGCGCAGGCGGGCGATGCGCCGCAGAAGCCCCCGCAGAAAGCCAAGGGACCCTTCGCCTCCGAGTTTGCAAACCAGGCACAGACCAAAGACCCCACTCAATGCAACTACTGGCGCTACTGTTCGAGCGATGGGTACCTGTGCGCGTGTTGCGGCGGCGGCCCGAGCACTTGCCCGCCGGGCAGCTCCCCCTCGCCGACCTCCTGGGTGGGTTCGTGCATCAACCCGGACGATGGCAAGACCTACCTCATCGCCTATCGGGATTGCTGCGGCAAGGACTCCTGCGGCCGTTGCTCCTGTCTCGGCCAGGAGGGCGATATGCCCGAGTACCGCCCGCAGGTGAACAACGACATCATCTGGTGCTTCGGCTCCTCGAGCATGGTGTATCACTGCTCGAGCGCCGGACTGGTCGGCCTCGCGGAATGAGGCTGTGCCGCGGCGTCGTGCTTCTCGTGGGCGCCGGGGCGCTCATGTGTCATGCCCAAAATGTACCTGTCGGCACGCAGAGCGTCGCCGCCGGCAACGTGCCCGACGCCGTGACCCGCAAGACGGGATTGCGGGTCGCACCCATGGCTCGTCCCGCGCGCATCTATGCCGAGAATTGCGAGGGATGCCATGGCTGGGCGGGTGTCTCGGTGACCGAGATCCCGACGCTCAAGGGCCGCGTCGGCTACTTCGCGCGTATCCCCGAAGGCCGCCGCTATCTGGTGCAAGTCCCGAACGTCGCCCTCAATCCCAGCTCGGATGAGGATATTGCCGCGATGATGAACTGGCTGCTCGCCACTTACAGCCGGGCCGAGTTACCGGCCGACTTCGTGCCGTACTCGGCGGCGGAGGTCGCGCAGCTGCGCAAGGCGCGCATCGACGTCGTGGCCGATCGCCGACGCGTGATCGCAGCGCTCGTCGCGGCGAACGAGCTGCCGTCGTCCGACGTGCTGTCGATGCCCCATGCATCGCTTTACTAGCCGAATTTCGGCGAGGCCGCGGTCGGCGCGCGCGCTCTCGCTCAACGCCGTGGCGTGCGCCGTCGCCCTGTGGGCCGCGGCGAGGCCGGCCGCGGCGCAAAGCGCGCCCGATGCGCTGGCGGCGGGCCGCGAGAAATTCGTCCAATGTGCATCGTGTCACGGCGCCGACGGACGCTCGACGGTCGTGCCGCAGTATCCGAAAATAGGCGGTCAGACTGCCGAGTATGTCGTCAATGCGCTGAAAGCCTACCGCGACGGGCGGCGGCTGGGCACTTATGCCGCGATGATGGCGGCGGTCGCCAAGGGATTGTCCGATGCGGACATCGCTGATCTTGCCGCATACGTCGAATCGCTCGACGCGTCGCACTAACCGAGGAATCCGCATGCCGAAACTCATACATTCCATGATTCGAGTACAGGACTTGAATCGCGCCGCGGAGTTCTACCGCGGCGGCTTCGGTCTCGAGGAGACGCATCGCATGGAGTTTCCGACCTTCACGCTGCTCTATCTGCGTGAGCCGGAGAGCGGATTCGAGATCGAGCTCACCTGGAACAAGGGGCAGACGGAGCCTTATACCCACGGCTCGGCCTACGGTCATATGGCCTTTTGCGTCGAGGATCTGGCAGCCCATCACGCGCGCTTGCAAGGACTCGGTTATTCCGTCGGGGACTTGAAGGACCTTGCCGCTTCCAACGGCGCGGCGCGATTCTTTTTCGTCACCGATCCCGACGGCTACAAGATCGAGGTGCTGGAGCGAGCCGGGCACTACGTCTGAGGTACTCGCGGCGTGTGTTCTTCCACGCGAAAAGTCTCCCAAGGGCCGGCGGCCGTCGCGTTCGTGTGTATCCGCCCGTCTTTTGCGAACGAGACGACGAAGCTCTCGTCCACTCCGGCAGTCGCAAGAACTAGAACTTGTAATTCAGCTGAATTCCCGCCGTGCGCGGCTGATTGGTCGAGTACCGCACCACTTGCGGAATGTTGAATTGGAAGCTCGTGTTGTTCGCCGATATCAAGGCGACTTTGTTGGTGAGGTTGTCCACGAACAGAGCGGCGTCCCAGTTGCCGCGGCCGAGACCGACGCGCGCATTGACGATGCTGTACGACGGGAGCTTATAGCCGAAGTAGTAGGCGACGTCATAGGACGTGCCCACGAAGGCGTAGTCCGCGCGCCCCGTGACGCGGTAATCGCCCACCGTCGTCGCGTAATTGAGCCCCACATCCGCCGTGTCCTTGACCACGTTCATGATAGGCACTTCGCATTTGGATCCGGCCGAGCACGGGTGTGTGACGCCATCCGGCTCGAAGGCGACATTCGTGAGGAAACTCGTGTACGAGGCATTCGGATGGGTGAGCTCCGCATCCGTCCACGCGCCGCTGAAGGTCGCGGTCCAGTCGGTCGCGAGCTTGGCATCGATTTCGAGCTCGGGCCCGAAGGAGCGGCCGTTGCCGGCATTGTTGTAATACTGATAGCCGCAGGGGAGCGTGATCACCTGCTGCACACCCAGCCAGCGGATGTAGTACACGTCGCTGTTGACGGTGAGCCAGCCGTCGAAGACGCGTGCCTTTTCACCGAGCTCATAGTTCCATACTGAATCCGGACCGAACTCGAGCGCGCCATTTTGGCAATAAGGCGGACTGGTGGGCGGCGGGAGGATCTGATTTGCGCCGCCGGGCCGGAAGCCTTTGGCCACGGTGGCGTATAGGGTCAGATCCCCATTGGGCGTGTAGGAGAGATCGACCCGCGGGTTCGCGCCGCTGTTCTTGGCCGTGGTGATCTCAGAGTTGGCGGGCGGTACGGAGTTCGGTCCGTCGAGGCCCCACGAGTACTCGTCTTGGTGGCTCTTGTACTGGTAGTAGCGAATTCCGGCGGACAGTTTCCACTGCTCGGTGAACTTGTAGGATGTGTCGGCGAAGAAAGCGGTCTGCCGGACGCCGTAGACGTTCCATGACGTAAAGAATGAGCCGTCGGGTACCGCCGGAGTCGCAGCGAGCGGATTGGCGCCGATCTCGTTCCACACTGAGTTTAAGTTGCTGTAGAACGCGCCTGCCACCCAGTGAAAGCCGCCGACGTCGTGCGAGGTCAAACGGATTTCTTGACTGATCTGATGCGACGGATCGCGCTCCGCGTAGGCAACGGGAACAAAGGGCGTGCCGCCGCCGTTGCTGTAGTAGATCGATGTCGAGGCGTCTTGAACTTGTTCGCCGGTGCGGCCGAAGTACGAGGTCGCGCTCGTCAAGTCCGCAAAGCCCACGTTCGCCTTGATGGTGAGACCGAAAATCGAGATGTCGTCGCGGATGCCTTCGCGCAAAGGGAAGGGCTCATAGTGGGCATCGTAGAGCGTGGTCGGCGGCTGTGCGCTCGTGGGACTGCCATCGAGCAAGTCGTAGCCCCCGGTGTGCAGGCTTTGCGTCATGGCCTGGCCGAGAATGGAGAAGTCCTCGCTCGGCTTATAGAGCAGGCTCACCCGGCCGCCGTACTGTGTCTCGTTGTTGGCGTCGTTATAGTTGTTGGTCACCGGCAAGGTGTTGAGCGCCTGCGTGTACGCGGGGACCCCGGGCACGATCGGAAACGGATGTACGGTGATGTTGTCGATCCAGCCGCTGCGATACAGATAGCTGAGCACTACGCGCGCGGCGAGGGTCTCGCCGATCGGCAAGTTCATCATGAGGTTGGCCGAGCCGTTGCCGCTCCCCCCCTGCGTGTCCGAACCCGTGGCCTGGACCGAGCCCTCGTAGGTGCCGAGCTTGGGGTCATTGGTGAGTACCCGGATGGTGCCGCCCATCGATCCTGACCCATAGAGCGTGCCCTGCGGCCCGCGCAGCACCTCCACGCGCTGCACGTCGTATAGATCGGGATCGATCACCACCTTGCCGGACTGCGACACCGCCGGCGGGGACAACGGAATCTCGTCGAGGTAGAAGCCGACCGTCGGGGCGGCGCCGCCGTTCGAGGCGAGGCCGCGCGCCTCGTATTCGGTGAGCCCGGGGCTTGCGAAGCGCATGGACAGTCCCGGCACCTCTTTCGCGATTTCCTGGACCGTGCTCACGCCCTGTGCGATGAGCTGATCGCCGCTCAGCGCCGAGATGCTGATGGCCGTGTTTTGAATGGTCGAGGTGTAGCGCTCGGCAGTCACCGTGATCTCGGAGAGACCCGAGTCATCGCCCGTGCCGGTCGCAGCCGCCGTGCTCGTCGCCGTGGCCTCGGTCGTCGCCGCCGCCGTCGCCTCGGCCGCGCCTGCCCATCCCGGTGCGCCGAGGCATGCCGCCGTTACGAGACTCGCACATAGAGTCCGCGCGCACAGAACCGCTGCGAGTTCGATCGAGTTCATAGTCGTCCCCTTGTTCGTTTTCTAGCGGCGCGCTCTCTCGAGGAGCGAATCGCCGCGTTGTATACACAGCAAGGAACGTACCAGCCCATGGCGTCCGCGGCTCCGTTCACCGCTTCGTCCCGCAAGGCACGGCTTGTCCTGTGATTTCTCATATATATCCGCTCGCCGATGCCGGCGTCCGGCGGCTCGCTCTGCACACGTTGGCCGCGCCGTTGCCCCCACATGAGGCGCAGGGGTGGACAGCTGCACTAAGAAAGCGCACTCACGGCTCTCTACCGAGCCATCCGAGATGTCGCTTATCATTCCGCGGCGAGCACAAATCGAACACGGGGAGAGAGCGATGCGGTCATGGGTTGCGGCGATAGGTAGCTTTATGGTGCTGAGCGCGGCGGCGTCTGCCGCGCAAAGCGGCGCGGGGTCGCTCCCCGATGCATTCACGGTGTTGCAGGCCCACCGGTTCGTCGATCTGACGCACGCCTTCGCCCCCGGCATTCCGCACTGGAAGGGCGCTCCCAACGAAACCGTCAAGACGCTCTACACGGTTGCCAAGGACGGGTTTCGTATCAACGAGTATTGCCACGTCGGACAGTGGGGCACCCACATGGATGCGCCAGCGCACTTTCACGAAGGACTCCTGACGGCCGACCGGATCGACCCGAAGGACATGCTCATGCCGCTGGTGGTGATCGACGTGCACGAGAAGGCCGCCAAGAATCCCGACTACGTGCTCACAGTCGATGACATCGCCGCCTGGGAAAAGCGCCACGGGACCATACCGCGGGGCGCGTTCGTCGCCATGCGTACCGACTGGTCGAAGCGCTGGCCCGACTCCGCGGCGCTCGCCAACAAAGATGCCGCCGGCGTGTTTCACTATCCCGGTTGGTCCAAGGCGGCGCTCGTGCTCCTCTATGAAAAGCGCGGCATCACCGCCTCCGGCCACGAGACCACCGACACCGATCCGGGCCTCGCGACGACCCATGACGACTACTCGCTCGAGTCCTACATCCTCGGGCTCAATCACTATCAGATCGAGCTGCTCGCCAACTTGGATCAGGTGCCCGAGGTCGGCGGTCTCGTCTGGGTCACCACGCCGAAAGTAGAAGACGGCGCCGGCTTCCCGGCGCGCGTGATTGCGATCGTCCCATGAGCACTTCCAACGCCACGAATGCGCCCATCGAGTACGCCGATGCGTCCGCGGAGGTGCGCGCCGTGTACGACGACATCATGGCGACGCGTAAAGTCGACTGGATCAACAACTACTGGAAAGTCCTCGCGAATCATCCACCGAGCCTGCGGCGCATGTGGGCGAATACCAAAGAGGTCATGGGCCCGGGCGCCCTCGACCCCCTGACCAAGGAGCTCATTTACATGGCGGTCAGCGTGACCAACGGCTGCAACTATTGCATCGCCTCGCATGGGGCGGCGGCACGCAAGAAGGGTATGACGCCCGAGCAGCACGCCGAGCTCATCGCCATCATCGGTCTCGCGAACGAGACCAACCGGCACGCGGTCGGCCTCAATCTACAGATCGACGATCAGTTTCGGTAACCAGCGAAAGACTTTCGGTCGAAATCGTAGCGGATCGGCGCCGGCAAGAACCTTACGACGATATGCAGGAGCAGCGGCAGCAGCAAAAGATCGTCGATCACGCCGAGCACGGGTAGCGCCAGATTCGCGGGGTCCAAGGCGTATATGGCCAGCACCGCCGCCACCGGCAGTAGCCAGATCGGCCGTTCCGGATGCCGCAGTGCATACCAGATGAGCCGGAGGTCGTTGGCGCCGAGACGCCAAAATCGGAGCAGGCGAAGCATGCTGAGTGGACCGCAGATCGGACCCGAAGTTCGCCTACCGCGTGGCGCCCTCGATGAGCGGAATCACGCCCGCCAAATTGGCCGTCAATGCGGCCGGGAGTCCGTGGCGAGCGATGATGTACTCCGGACGATTGTAGGCGACCCAGGTTTTCCCCTGCGCGTCCTCCCACACCAGTACCTTGAGCGGTAAGTCCAGACCCGACGCCGGCATGGCCTGCATCAGCGGCGTACCCGCTTTCGGATTCCCGAAAATCAGCATGCGTTCCGCTCGCATGTCGAGCCCCACACGGGCCGCATCGGCCGCGAAATCCAGCCGGGCGAATACGGTGATGTTGTGCTCCTTGAGCCGGCTCTCGAGACGCTCGACCGTCTCCGCCACCGAATGACTCGAGGCAAGCTGCACGAAACCGCGATCTTGAGTATCGGCGTCAGTCGTCATGGCATCCTCCGCGTAAGCATCGGATTATGTCGCGCAGGGCGGCTTTTTGCAGCCCCCTGAGGTGAGGGTCTCAGCTGTCCCCCAATCGCCGAAAGCGCTCTTTGGCTATCTGATACAACCCGTAGCAGATCAATCCCCCAGCCACCGCCCCGAGCAGCCATTCCCCGTAAGGCTGCTGCTTCATTCCGCCGAGCGCACCGGCGATGCCGCCCGAATAACGCGGGTCGTGGCGCCAGGCCGCGTTGATCAGATAGCCGCCGACCAGGGCGAATAAGACGCCGCGCGCCGCAAGCCCATACACGCCGAGCACGTCGATGGCGAATCGCAGGCGCGTGTGGCTCAAGTCAACGCGCTTGTTCTTGTCGCGCGTCACCGCGCGGTAAAACTGCCAGAGTCCGAATACCACAATACTTGCGCCGATGAGCGCAATGACGTAGCGGCCCGCCGGGACCGCCATGGCCCGCGCGGTCCATTGAACCTGGGTCTCTCGCTCATTGTCCGCGCGCGCGAGGCCGAGCAGGCTCCACACGGCCTCACCCACGAACACGACGTGAAACAGGCCGTTCGAGAGATGTCCGAGGCGCACGAGGCGACGGCGAGCGGTGCCGCGATCCGCCCGGTGTTCGGGATCCGCAACCGCGAGCACGAACTGCCAGGTCACGAAAGCCGCCAGCCCGATCGCAAGCAACGCGAGCAAGGCGTCGCCGAATCCCGACCCGCCGAGTTTTGCGAGCGCACCTTTCGAACCGTTCGGCTGCTGGCGTCCGAGGGCCGCGAGTAATGCGAAGCAGCCCACCACCAGGTAGAGCAGTCCCTCGGCAATGTATCCCGAGTGTCCGACGCAGCGTTGCCAGGGCGAGAGCGGCGCCGGCCCATCGTGCGGGCGAACCGAGGGTTCGGACAGGGGCGTCGTCAGCATTCGCTGCATCCGCCGCTACAACTGAGATTGCAACGGATACACGACGATCTCGGCGAACCGCTCGCGCCATGAGCGGCCCCGCCAATTCTCGAGCGTGTACCGGGCCGAGGACTTGAGGTCCTGTTCGAATACCTCCGTCATTTGGCGCGCGAAGCGCTCATCGTAGACATTGAGGCTCGCCTCGTCGTTGAGCTCGAACGAGCGCATGTCGAAGTTGGTGGAGCCGACGGACACCATGTAGCCGTCGAAGATCAGCATTTTGCAGTGGAGCATCGTCGGCCGGTACACGTGGATCTCGACGCCGTGCTCGAGTAGAGGGCCCCATTCGCCCTTCGAGGCGATGCCCACGACCTTCGCATCGATGTGCGCAAACGGGACCAGGAGCCGGATGCGTACGCCGCGCAGTCGCGCGGCGATGAGCTCGCGGATCATCAGCCGATCCGGAATGAAATAGGCGGCTTCCATGTCGATGCTGCGCGCCGCGGCGGTGATCGCCGTCAGGTACATGAGCCGCATGCTGTCGCTCCCGCCCTCCGGCGAGCTGATGAACATCTGCATGTCCATATCGCCGCTCGGCTCGATATCCGGAAAGTAGGCAGCGCCGTGCAGTACATGTCCCGTGGTCTTGATCCAGTTGTCGAGGAAGGCGGCTTGCATCTGGGCGGCGACGGGGCCGGTCACCTTGAAGTGCATGTCGCGCCAGTGATCGGGGTCCTGCGCATGGCCTGCCCACACATCGGCGATGCCCACGCCGCCGGTGAAGCTGGTCGCACCGTCGACGATCAGCACCTTGCGGTGAGTACGGTTATTCAGCCGCCCGAGCGTGTACCAATGCACCGCGTGATAGCGTTCCACCTCGACGCCGGCATCCTGCATGCGCTTGACCAGCGCGGGCGAGATCTTGTCGCACCCCACCCAGTCGAGCATGACGTGCACGCTGACGCCGGCGCGGGCGCGTTCGATCAACGCGGCGGCGAACTCCTCGCCGATGTGTCCCGACCAGTAGATGTACGTCTCGAAAGTGATGGTGCGCTGCGCCGAGCGAATCGCCTCGAGCATGGCGGGAAATATCTCATCCCCGTTCTGCAGCGCTTCGATGTGGTTACCGGGGACGATCGCGGGTCCGAGCAGCACACCCATCTCGCGCCTGAGCTGGGGGTCGAGCGTATCGTAGAACCGCTCGACCCGATGCTGGGGTTCTTTTTCCGGCTTGCGGAAATTGAGTACGAAGATCGTGACGACCAGCGTACCCAGAATCGATGAGCCTATGGTCCAGATGAGCAAGTGAGGTCCTTACGCCGCACACAATCTTAGCGGGAGTCGCGCCGCGTGCTGGACGGGCTAAGGAGGCGTTTGGGGTCGGAGGGCGCTGACACCGCACGAGTCGGCGCCGGCGCCGTGCCGGCACGGACGACGCACGCGCCACGGGCGGCGCATGCCTACTATTAGCGTCTTCGGCGATAGTCAAGCTTGACCACCACCCGTATGGTAGGCTAATGCCTGATCGTCGACGCCCCCGCCCATCCCTGCGCTCTCTCGAGTGTTGAAGTGGACTGAGTCACCTGCGATCTGGTGACAGGTATGCGGTTCGTAGCAAACGAGACGATCTCTCCTTGACTTGACTGCCGTTCCTGCCGTTTTGAGCGGCCGTTTTCGCCCCTGGCGGCAGCCGCTTTGAGTCAACTGGAGTTTCTTTCAATGGCTAAAATTTATGTTGGTAATCTGCCGTTCACGGCGACGGATGCGGAACTGCGCACCCTGTTCTCCGAGCATGGCACTGTCGAGAGTGTTTCGCTCCCCACCGATCGCGAGACCGGCCGCCCGCGCGGCTTCGGCTTCGTCGAGATGAATCGCGCCGATGCGTCGCGCGCCATCCAGAACCTGAATGGCAAGGATATGGGCGGCAGGGCGTTGCGCGTCAACGAGGCGCAGGACAAGCCCCGCTCCGGCGGCGGCGGTGGCGGCGGCGGTATGCGCAGCGGCGCGGGACGATATTGAACCGCGAGATGTTCGATCGACAGGGCCCGGCTAGTCCGGGCCTGTCTTTCAAGGAGACCTCCATGGGCCTGGAGAAATCATCGAATCGCAGTGTGTCCGCGGGTATCGCACCCCAGGTGGGCGAGACCAACGGCGATTACCGCGAACGCCTCGCGCGGGTGCACGCCGAAGCGCTCGAGCGCCGGCAGCAAGAGTTGCACGAACAATCCGCGCCGCATAACGATGCGTCGGCACGGATACGTATCTGGGAGCGGCTTCATCAAATCGACCTGCCGCGCAATCCCGCTCATCGTCTGATCGACATCATCGCGGCCAACACCGGACTGACCGCGAACGACGTGCTGGCCGAGCAGCAAATCCGGGCGAATGCGCGGGCGCCGAAGCCGGCAGACTCGATCTGAGGGCGTTCGCCGCCCCCGGCGGAATGTGGGACTCAAGCCGCTCGAACGGTTCGTCGCGCCCGATGAGCCCGAGTCCCGCGCGCGCGATGCGGCACAGAAGGAGCTGAGACATGGCTAAACCCAATTATCGGCAGCAAAAAAAGAGCAAGGAACAGGCGCGCAAGGTTCGGCAAGAGGAAAAGCAGCAAAGGCGCCGCTCCCGCGCCGAAGAAGAGGCGGCAGCGGCCGCGGTCGCGGGCGCCGAGCCGGCAGCGGCTGTGGACAGCGTTCCGCCGAAGCTGGGCTAGCGCTCTTCTTGCCTTGATGTCCGCTGGCGCCCAAGCAGCACCGGCGCAGGTCCGCCGGAAAAGCTTCGCGGTCATTTCTAAGGAGCTCTCTGCATGAGAATTACCGCCCGCAAGAGTTCGAAGATCACGGGTCGCGAGCGGCTCCTGAGTGAGCGCACTCGATCCGCGCCGTTGCGCCAGGTCTTCCCCAACGTCGATCAGCTGCGCATCGAGCTCGTGTTCAACGATGCGAGCGCCTTCATTCCATCGCCGCAGCTGCACACGCTCTATCCTGCCGCGGCGGCATTCTTCCGGTTCGCCTGTCCGTGCGCCGATTGCGACGGCGACTTTGATCTGAGCGGCGCCGTTGCCGCGCTCCTCGAGAGCCCGACGGGACGACGACGTATCGACGCAACGAGCAGCGGCCGGATGGATTGTCAGGGTGTTCGATTGCGCGACATGGCGGGCCAGAAGATCTGCCCCATGCAACTTAACTTTCGCCTCGTCTCGGCCGCCGTGAGATCGCCGAGCGTCGAGGTCATGAGCGCCTGACCTGCGCCGAGGGGACGGCATTGGGCAACTACGAATTCACCATCGCGCTGCGTATTCGCCACCCGAACATCGCGCCCGCCGAGATCACGCGCAACCTCGGCATCGAGCCGGTGCACTACTGGCGCGCGGGCGACCCGCGCCTCGACGCAGCGGGGAGCGAGATCAGCGGCACCTACCGCGAGAGCTATTGGATGGCCCGCCTGATGGCGAAGCCCGAGCTCGCCGCCGATCGAGTGAGCGTCGAGAGCGAAGTGTTGCGGACGCTGGCGCAATTGCGCCGAGCGTTCGGTTTCCTGGTGACGCTCAAGGCGGAAGGGGGCGTGGCCGACCTGCACGTGAACATCTTTGCACGCGAAGAGTTCCACCTCGAATTCCTGCCCGAGACGCTGTCTTTGCTCGGACGCTTGGGCCTTACCGTGGCAATAGAGGTGAAGCCCCATCCCAAGGATCTCGGCGCGCTAACGCCGCCGCCTGCCGCCGCAGCCCCGCACTGATCCCGTCGCCGCCGTCTTCAGTCCGCGGCCGCCACGACTGCGCCGTGTACCGCGGGCCGGCGGACCATGAAGCACAGCGGTATGAGCGCCACGCTCAACCAGCCGGACAGATAGAAAAGATCGATCGAGGACAATAGATAACTTTGTCCGATGAGTCCCTGGGTCATCGTGCCCGCGGCTGCCTGATCGCTGAGACCGAACTGATGGAGCTGCGCGAGCTGTTGCTGGTAAGCAGGGGCGTAGACCGTGACGCTCTCCGCGATGTGCGTCTGATGGAGCGCCGCGCGCCGATCCCAGAAGGTCGTGATCAGTGAGGTTGCGAAACTGCCCGCCGTGATGCGCAGGAAATTCGACAGGCCCGATGCCGACGGTATCTTCTGCGGCGGAAGCCCGTCGAAAATCACCGCGAGCATGGACACGAAGAACGTGCCCATCGCGAATCCCTGCACGAGCTGCGGGGCGGTAAATTCGAAGAAGCTCGCATCCGCCGTGAGATGCGCGCGCATGAAGTATGAGAGCCCGTAGAAGCCGAACGAGCTCGCCGCGAGCCAGCGTGGATCGAAGCGCTGCATCAGGCGGCCGACCAGGAGCGAGGTGATGATGGCGGTCACGCCGCTCGGCGCGGATACGAATCCCGCCCACGTGGCCGTGTATCCCAGATAACTCTGCAGCCACAGCGGCATGAGCACGATGTTGCCGAAGAACACGGCATACCCCAGGCACAGCGCGACTGTACCCAAGGTGAAGCTGCGCGACTTGAACAGGCTCAAATCGACGATCGGGTGCTCTTCCGTGAGATTCCAGATGAGCCAGGCAACGAACGCGACGATGGTGACGAGCAGGAGCGCCACGATGAGCGAGGAGTTGAACCAGTCGAGATCCTTGCCCTTGTCGAGCATGACCTGCATCGCGCCCACCCAGACGAACAGCAGCACCAGTCCCACGCGGTCGATCGGGATCTTCCGCGTCGGCGTCTCCTGCGACTTCAGATTGTTCCAGCAAATCACCGCGCAGATGATTCCTACCGGCACGTTGATGAGGAAAATCCACGGCCACACGTAGTTATCCGAAATATAGCCGCCGAGCAGGGGTCCGGCGATGGGCGCCACCAGCGTCGTCAACGACCACACCGTGAGTGCCGTATTGCGCTTCGCGGGCCCGAATACATTGATGAGCAGCGCCTGACTTCCCGGAATCATCGGACCCGACACCGCGCCTTGCAGCACGCGAAACACGATGAGCGAAGGCAGACTCCACGCGACACCGCAGAGGAGCGAGGCGACGGTGAACAGGGCGACCGACACCACGAAGGTGCGCACCACGCCGTAGCGTTGCATGAGCCAGCCCGTCAACGGCACGGACACGCCGTTCGCGACTGCGAACGAAGTGATGACCCAGGTGCCCTGGTCCGAGCTCACGCCCAGGTCCCCGCTGATCGTCGGGATGGACACGTTCGCGATGGAGGTGTCGAGCACCTGCATGAACGTGCCGAGTGCCAGGGCCACGGCGGTCACAGCCTTGGTGGCGCCGCTTAAGGTCGGCGCCTCCGCGGCAATGGCGGCATTCGCGCTCATGGGCCGCGCTCAGGGACCGCTTGCGACTTGCGCGGGGCCGTTGCCATTGCCGCCCCGGCTGAGCCGGGCGGGCTCGTGCGCCTTCGGGCCGGCGTTATCCGCGATGATCTGTGCGATGCGGGAATCAACCGCCGGATCCTCGCCCGCGCTGGCCTGCGTGGGCATCGGGGTGTTGCGGAACACCGTCGTCGCGATCGCAGGACCCGAGGTGTCATGCAGATCCACCCGCACCGAAGTCGACAGACCCACGCGCAGCGGGTGCGCCTTCAGTTCCTGCGGATCGAGAAGAATGCGCACGGGGACGCGCTGCACGATCTTGATCCAGTTGCCCGAGGCGTTCTGCGCCGGCAAGAGCGCGAATGCGCTGCCGCTGCCCGCCGAGATGCCGACCAACCGGCCGTGATAGGTGACGCTGTGTCCATAGAGATCGGTGCGCACGGCGACGGGCTGGCCCGCGCGCATGCGATTCAACTGCACTTCCTTGAAGTTCGCATCGACCCATACGTCTTCGAGCGGCACCACGGCCATCAGCGGTGTGCCCGCGGCGATGCGCTGGCCGACTTGCACCGAGCGCTTCGCGATGATTCCGCTCACCGGTGAGCTGATCTCGGTGCGGTGCAAGGCGAGCTCGGCATTGCGCACGGCGGCGGCGGCGGCCAGCACTTGCGGATGGTCCGCGATGGTGGTGCCGTCGATCTGCGCGATGGTCTGATCCAGTTGTTCGCGTGCCGCGGCGACGTTCGCGCGGGTGGTGGTGAGCGCATCGCGCGCATGCGAGAGCTCCTCGGCCGAGATGGCGCCGTCCGCGATGAGTCCGCCGCGGCGCTTCAGATCCTCATCCGCGGTGCGCTCTGCCTGCTCGCGCTGATCGATCTGCGCGTGCAGCTCTTTGCTCTGCGCGAACAGCCCGCGCACCTGCCGGACGGCACGCGCCAAGTCGGCTTCGGCATTCGCCACCGCGATCTTCGCATCCGCAGGATCGAGCTGCAGGAGCGGCTGCCCCGCATCCACGCGCTGGGTGTCATCGACTTTCAGCGACAGCACCGTGCCGGGGACCTCGCTCGTCACCTGCACCACGTCGCCGTTCACGTAAGCGTCATCGGTCGATTCGTAGAAGCGGCCGTCGACGAACCAGTAGGCGCCGTAGCCGATCGCGCCGAGCACGACGACCGCGCCGAGGGCCCAGAGCCCGACGTGCCGGACGCGGCGCGGCGAATTCGGGGGTTGCGATTCCGAGGTTTTGGATAGGGGCGTGTTCATGGGCTTACTCGAGTCGAGAGGTCTGAAGAATTGAAGGTCGTGTGCGCGTCGGCGACGATGCCGGATGCACTCGGATCGAAGCTGCCGCCGACGGCCAGGAGCACCGTCACGCGCGCGACCGCCTGGGTGGTCAGTATGTCCACCATGGACTGACGCGCCGCGAGTACTTGCGTTTCCGCATTGAGCACCGAGAGATAACCCGCGAGCCCAGCCCGGTAACGCTCTTCCGCGAGCTTGTAGGCGGCCTCGGTGGCATCGAGCGTTTGCTGCTGATCGCGCTGCTCTTTCGCCAAGGCATCGAGCTGCGTGAGCTGATCCGCGGTCTGCTGGACCGCTCGCAGCACCGTATCGTTATAGCTGGAGACGGCACCGTCCAGCTGCGCCTCGCTCCCTCGATACTCGGCCCGCAGGCGCCCGCCGTCGAAAATCGGCAGCGAGAAGACCGGCCCGACGCCATAGCCGCGCGCATTCCATTGCACCAGATTGTTCAAGCCGAACGCCCCGATGCCTGCGATCGCGTGCAAGCTGATGTCCGGATAGAACGCGGCCTTGGCGGCAAGACGCTGTGCGTCCGCGGCCTCCACGGAGAGCCGCGCCGAGAGCACATCCGGGCGACGCGCGAGCAAGTTGATGGGCAGCTCCGCCGGCACGGGAAGCACTGCCTGTACGTCGAGCACCGGGCGCTGAATCGAAGCGTAGGCATCCGCTCCCTGACCGCTCAGGGTGGCGAGCTCGTGAACCGCGAGCAGGGCGGCGGCCCGCGCCTGCTCCGATGCGACGCGCGCTTGCGGCAGCTGGCCCTCGGCTTCACGAATTTCGAGCTGCGTGTCGAGGCCGGCGCTGACGCGGCGGCGTGTAATGTCCAGAATGTTCTGGCGCTGCGCTTCCGAGCGCTGCGCGATGTCTGCGAGCGCATTCTGCCGGTACAGCTCGATGTAGGCTTGCGCGATGGCTCCCGCAAGCTCGAGCCGTGCGTTTTCCTCATCGAGGCGCGCCGACAGGGCGAGATCCCGCGCACTGTGCAGCGCATCGGCCTGACGTCCCCAGAAATCCAGGTCCCAGCTCAAGCTGCCGCCGGCCTGGCTCATCCAGAAAGTGTGTCCGGCGAGCGGCGCCGGGAAAAAGTAGTTCTGCGGCGCCCGCTGATAGAGGCTGCTGATGTCGAGGTTCGCCTTCGGTCCGAGCGCCGCTTGCGCGGACTGCACTTGCGAGAGTGCCGCAGCGACGCGCGCTTGAGCCTGCGCGAGCGTCGGGCTGTCTTTGAGTCCTTGACGAATGAGCCGATCGAGCTGGGGATCCTGAAAAGAATCCCACCAGCTCACCGTCACCGGCTCGACCGCGGCGCCGTTCAGGCCGACGTCATGCTCGACGAGCTTGCGCGGATGGGGATCCTCCCGCGGGGGCGTCACGCATCCCGCGAGCAGCGCGGCAGCGAGCATTACCAGACCTTTGATACGCATGGCCGACCTTACGATTCCGTTCCGACGGCGGCGCTCTTCGCTTCGGCGGCCGTCTTTTCGGCGGCCGTTTTCGGGTCGAGCGTTGCCGTCAGCCGCGTGTTGAGCTTGACGAGCAAGCGCTTGAACTCGGCTACTTCGTCTCGCGAGAAATCGACGAGCGCGAGGTTCAGCTTGTCCACGACCAAAGGAATGAGACTCTCGACGGTCTTGCGACCCTCGTCGGTGAGCTCCAACTCCACTTTGCGCCGGTCATTCCCCCGCCGCACGCGCTCGAGCAGTCCGCGCTCCTCGAGGTGGTCGATGACGCGGGTCAGGGCGCCGCTGTCATGCCGGTACAAGACGCAGATGTCCTTCGGGTTGACGGCGATGCCATCCCGCACATAGGTCAGGATGGCGTAGTGGATGAAGCTGAAGCCGCGATCCGCGAATAGGTTCTCGAGCACGTCCATCATCATGGAATGCGAGCGCTTGATCAGATACCCGATGCTGCTCTGGGCCGTGTACGTGGACGCGTGATAATGCTGCTCAGACATTTAGTGCTCCGGCAATTACTGCCTAGACAATCGCTGCTTGAGCAGCAATTATGCGGACTATCCGACGGAAGTCAATGCAGGCTGCGGGACGTGCCGAACCAGATTCATAATATCTATATTAATCATGTACTTATGTAAATGTCAGGCGACGAAAGTGTTCGTCGGCGGGGCGCCCGCTACACTCCGCCAGTGCCGGATCTCTTTCAGTCTGATGAGGAGTTCCATCGCGTCCAGGCCGCAGACGCGGAGCTTCTCTATAACGCTCGTTTCGACCTGGGGACGCCTGCGGCAGATGTGTTGAGCGAGTTGATCGAGTGCACGCCCTGGCGGAGCGACTCCGTGGTGCTCTGGGGCAGGACCTATCTGCAGCCCCGGTTGACCGCCTGGTACGGGGACGAGGATGCGCGCTATGAGTACTCGGGGCTCGAGCTCGATCCGTTGCCGTGGACGCCGCGTTTGCTCGCGATCAAGGCAAGCGTCGAGCGCGCCGCGGGGAGTCGCTTCAACAGCGTCCTGTTGAATTACTATCGCAACGAGCGCGACAGCATGGGAATGCACAGCGACGATGAGCCGGAACTCGGCGCCGAGCCGGTCATCGCTTCCTTGAGCTTAGGTGAGGCGCGCACCCTCGTGTTCCGGCACCGATCCGATCGCAGCCGAAAGTGCATTCGCATCGAGCTCGGCGACGGGAGCCTGTTGCTCATGCGCGGCGCCACCCAGAGTAACTGGAAGCACGGCATCGCCAAGGAGCGACGCCCGTGCGGCGCGCGGGTCAATCTCACCTTCCGCCGCATTGTGCGGCAAGCCGCGCCCGCCTCAGATGATCGAGGCGGCCACGGGCCGGATGACTCCTTTGTGCCAGACGCGCAGCTCCACCGTCTGCCCGACGCGTAACAGCGCGATGGCATTGCGCAGCTGCGCGGCGCTCTCGAGCGCCATGCCGTTGATCGATACGACGATATCGCCCGGCTTCAAGCCGGCGCGCTCGGCCGGTGAGCCGTGCGCGACTTCCTCCACCAGCACGCCGCGTGAATTGACCAGACCCAGCGATTCCGCGCGCTCGACGCTCAGATCGCCGAGCTTGATCCCGAGCGCACCGCGTTTCACGGCGCCATAGGTGATGAGCTGCTGCATGACGGCCTTGACCATGTTCACGGGAATGGCGAAGCCGATGCCTATATTGCCGCCGTTCTCCGAGGAAAGAATCGCGGAATTGATGCCGATCAGCTCGCCCGCCACATTGACCAGCGCCCCGCCGGAGTTGCCCGGATTGATCGAGGCGTCGGTTTGGATGAAGTCCTCGTAGCCACGCGGATTGATGCCCGTGCGCCCGAGCGCACTGACGATGCCGACCGTGACCGTATGCTGTAGGCCGAAAGGATTGCCGATCGCCACCACCCAGTCGCCGACCTCGAGACGTGATGAGTCCCCAAGCGGCATCTCGGCCAGATGCGGCTCCTGCACCCTGAGCACCGCGATGTCCGTGCCCTCATCACTCCCGACGACGCTGGCCGTGACCCGCCGGTTGTCGAGCAAGGTGACGGTGATCTCGCTGGCATTCTCGATGACGTGGCGGTTCGTGACGATGTAGCCCTTGCGCGCATCGACGATCACGCCCGATCCGGCACTCTGAAACTTGCGATGACGCACGGTGGGCTCGTCGGGCACGTTGAAGAAGCGGCGGAAGAAAGGATCCTGGAGCAGCGGATTGCTGTGCGCGACGCGCTCGGTCAACACCCCGCGTGTCGCGATGTTCACCACCGCGGGCGATGCCACCTTGATCATGGGCGCGAGCGAGGGGAGCGCAACGCCGCCGGCCCCGGCCGATGCCGGCGGCGCAATCCAGGTTGCGGACAAGGTCAAGCTCAAGGCGGCGACGATGGCTCGAGAGGCGGATCGCAACACAAACTCCGTGATGTCGAGAGTGCGCATCCTATAACAACGGCCCGGGAGCGGCGCTTTGCGCTACGATGGCTCGTGGCCCGCGCTCGCGAAAATGCGGCGCGGCAAGGTCGTGGGTGCGGGAGGTATCATGAGAATCGGTCTTCAAGTTCCGAGCTTCACCTGGCCGGGAGGGCCGGCGGCCATCGCCCAGAAGCTCGCGGAGATCGCGCGCGCCGCCGACGATGCGGGCTTCTACAGCCTGTGGGTGATGGATCACTACTTTCAAATCCACGGCGTAGGACCTCCCGAGAACGACATGCTGGAGTGCTACTCGACACTCGGCTTTCTCGCCGCCATCACCCGGCGCGTCAAGCTTGGGCCCATGGCGGTGGGCGTGATCTATCGTTACCCGGGCCTGCTCGTGAAGGCGGCAACCACCCTGGATGTGCTGAGCGGCGGCCGCAGTTATTTCGCGCTGGGCGCGGCTTGGTTCGAAGGGGAGGCCAAAGGACTCGGCGTGCCGTTCCCGCCCATCGCCGAGCGCTTCGAATGGCTCGAGGAAACGCTCAAAATCGCGCAGCAGATGTGGTCCGACAAGGACGCCCGCTTCGACGGGGACCATTATCATCTCGAGCGCACGTTGTGCCATCCACAGCCGCTGCAGCGTCCACACCCGCCCATCCTCATTGCCGGCGGCGGCGAGAAGAAGACCCTGCGACTCGTCGCGCAGTATGGCGACGCCTGCAACCTCTTCGGCTCGCCTGCCGCGGTCAGCGCCAAGCTCGCCATCCTGCGCGAACATTGCGATCGCCTCGGACGCGACTACGCTGCCATCGAGAAGACGACGATCGGCACGGTGGAGCTTGGCGCAGGCAAACTCTCCGCCTCCGACATGATCGCCCAATGCAAGGCACTTGCGGCGGTCGGCGTGCAACACGTCATATTCAATATGCCGAACGTGCACGAGATCGCGCCGCTCGAAATCTTCGGACGCGACATCATTCCGACAGTCGCCGGATTTTGAGGAGCGCGCGGATGGCCGAGCCCGCGACAGGCCGGCTGGTTCGATCGTGCGCGGCGCTAGCGATCGCGCTGTTGTGCTCCGCGGCCTGCGCGGAAGCGCCGGGCGCCGAAGCGCCGGGCGCCGATGTGAACGCCCAGCGGCTCGCAGCGCCGGCGCCGGCCGACTGGGTGGCGCCGGGCCGCGACGGCGCGGGCACCTATTTCTCGCCGCTCACGGACATCAACACGGGCAACGTCGCGCAGCTCGGTTTCGCGTGGGATTACCGGCTCGGTACCTATCGTGGGCAGGAGTCCACGCCGCTCGTGATCGACGGGGTCATGTACGCGAGCAGCAACTTCGGCCGCGTGTATGCGCTCGATGCCGCAAGCGGCAAGGAGCTATGGACCTACGATCCGCAGATCGACGGCCAGTGGGCGCGCTACGCCTGTTGTGACGCCGTGAATCGCGGGCTGGTCGCATTCCAGGGCGTGCTTTACGTCGGAGCGCTCGACGGTTGGCTGCACGCCATCGATGCCCGCACGGGCCGGCGGCTCTGGAAAGTCGATACGCTGGTCGCGCGCAGTCCGAAAAAACCCTACACGGTCACGGGCGCACCGCTCCTCGCCGGTGACCTCGTGGTAATCGGCAATGGCGGCGGGGATTTCGCGGGCGCACGCGGCTATGTGAGCGCTTACGATAGACAGAGTGGAAATCTGCGCTGGCGTTTTTACACCGTGCCGCGCGACCCCGCCTTGGGTCCGCAGGATCAGCCGCATCTCGAGGCGGCCTTGAAGACCTGGGATCTTAGACATCCTTGGGCAGCCGGCAGCGGCGGCACGGCGTGGGACGGCATGGCGTATGACCCGGTGCTTGGCCTCGTCTACATCGGCACGGGCAATCCGGCGCCCTATAACTTGCATTTGGACGGACGGCGGGGCGGGGATGAGCTCTACGCGGCCTCCATCGTCGCGATTCATGCGAATGATGGGACGCTCGCGTGGTACTACCAGACGACGCCCGGCGATCGGTGGGATTTCGACAGCACCGAGAAAATCGTGCTCGCTGACTTGGAACTGGACGGCAAGCGGCGGGCGGTGCTGATGCAGGCCCCCAAGAACGGCTACTACTACGTGCTCGATCGCGCTACCGGCGAGCTCCTTTCCGCCAAGCCCTATGCCTTTGTGAGCTGGGCCCGCGGCATCGATCCGAAGACCGGGCGTCCGTTGATCGATGCGCGTGCCGACTACGCTCATGGCCCGGCACTCGTTTTTCCGAGCGAGACCGGCGCTCACGCATGGCAACCCATGGCCTTCGATCCGGTGCATGGCGTCGCCTTCCTGCCGGCGATCGAGGCGGGCAACATCATTCTGGAAACGAGCGGCCGGCGCGCGGGGCTGGTGGAAGGGCAATTCACGACGCCCGCGATGCCCCCCGAGATGTACGACCCCAAGGTCATGCGCTCGCTCTACGGCCAGGTGCCGCCATTGAAGCAACTGGAGCGGGGCCTCAAGACCAATCCCGCTTCGCGTGGATTCTTGCGTGCCTGGAGCGTCTCCGAGCATCGGGTGCTGTGGGACACGCCGACCGCGACGAGCTTCGACAGCGGGGTGCTCGCAACCGCCGGCGGCCTCGTTTTCCAAGGCGACGCCAACGGGTATTTCAGTGCCTATGCGGCCGACACCGGCAAGAAGCTCGCCTCGATCGCGCTCGGCAGCTCCATGATGGCGGCGCCCATGACATACCAGGTGCACGGCGTGCAATACCTCGCCATCGTCGCCGGCTACGGCGGGGGTGCCGTGATTCTGGGCGCGCCGCTCGATCCTGAGTCCGCCGCGTACAAGTACGGTAACGAGGGACGCGTCATCGTCATGAGAGTCGGCGGCTCGACCCCGCCGTTGCCGCCGCTGCGGAGCGAGGTGCCGATGCCGGAGCTCCCCGTACGTCCCGTCGATGCGCGGCAGGTCGCCGCGGGCGAAGTGCTGTACAACCGCTATTGTTCGCGCTGTCACGTCTTGGGCCGCGGCAATCTTCCCGATCTGCGGCGGATCACGCCCGCCACGCACACGATGTTCGACTCCATCGTGCTCGGCGGCGCGTACTCGATCAAAGGGATGGGGCGCTTCGACGACGTACTCTCGCCCGACGATGCGCATGCGATTCACGCGTGGCTGATCGATCAGGCATGGGGTTTGAAGGCGGAGCTTGCCGGCGCGGCGCACTGACGTTGCGCGTATTTTCGCGGCTATCGCGACGCAAGAAGACGCCGCGGCAAGGGCCCGCGGAGTCAAGTGACATTCTATCTCCCAGACCACGGCAAGCTGCTGTTGGCAGTCCCCGCCGCATGGAATGTCGAGTTCCGCCCCGTGTTGGGCCGGTCGCCGCCCACGATGGACCTCACCCAAAAAAGTGGAGCGACGTTTCATATATTGCTCACGCCGCTGTGGACGCCGAATTCGGACACACCGCTTCCGGACGACGCGTCAGTTCGAGACAGAGTCGCCGCGGGGGCCGAGGAGGCGGGACCCCAATCGGTGGAACGGACCCTGGTGGTCAAGGAGTTGTTCGGTAAAGCAAATCGCGGTTACTACTTCACGGCGACGGACAGCGCCCCGAATCCCGATGAGTGGAAGTACCTGACTCAAGGGATCATCCGTATCGGTCACATCGATCTGGCCTTTTCCATCCTCACCAATGACGGACAGGACTCGGTGATCAAAAGTGCTTTGGGAATGCTCTTGGCGGCATCGCATGTGTCGGGTACGGTCTAAGTTACGGCCCGAACCCAGCTGCTCGACGGTCGCCCTCAAGCCCTTTGATGCAAGCCGAAGCGTATCCCCTGCGGGTCGCGGCAATTCGAGAATTTGCCGAACCCGGGTTCCGAAGTCGGCGGCTCGGCCTCACCACCCGCTTCGCGCACGAGCGTCATCGCTTTTTCCAGCTCCGGCACTTCGAGAAAAACATAGATCTGCGGATGCGGATCGTCGCCGTGCATTCCGACGCGCATGGAAGGCGCCTGAAACCATCCGGAACCTTGGCTCATGGGATGGAAGCTCCAGCCGAAGACCTGCGCGAAGAATTCGCGCGAGCTCTCGGTGTCGACGGTCCCGAGTTCGAGGAATGAGACGTTGCCGTGCATAGGGTTCTCCTTGACCTGGGCAGCGCAGTATCCGCCGCACAAAGGCGTACGTCTTGAAGAAAACCGAAGTCTCTCAATTCGCGAGCGCCGCCGCCGGAATCCCGGGTAGGTCGCCAAATCGAGCATTGCGCAGTGCCGCGGGAGTGAGGCCCGAAAGATCTCGAAACTCGCGGGTCATATGACTCTGGTCGCTAAATCCTGCGCGCGCGGCAATCGTGCATAGATCGCTGTCTGCTCCCGCAAGAACGTCGCTGAACGCGCGGGAAAAGCGCAGTCGGCGCGCGGCGGTTTTGGGCCGGACTCCGAACTGAGCAAGAAATTGATTGGCGAAATGCCGCTCACTCCAGCCGATGCCCTCGGCAAGTGCCCGGACAGCGACCTGTCCGTGCGATCGTTCCAGCCTGTGCCAAGCCCAAGCGAGCTCGGG
>Ga0302314_10002893_pt1 | contig 31861 bp, 33 predicted proteins | sample III_Palsa_N2_3_FD_200533 | JGI IMG/M metagenome (GOLD analysis project Ga0302314, IMG submission 200533) | Peat permafrost microbial communities from Stordalen Mire near Abisko, Sweden - III_Palsa_N2_3 | ecosystem: Environmental > Terrestrial > Soil > Palsa > Peat permafrost | place: Sweden... | reverse complement strand
CCGCCGCTGTCCTTTCTCTTGACCCACTGGCGGAAGAATCCCACCACGTGATCGAGGCGGAAGCGATCGTAGAGGCGCGCGGCGTGGCGCGTGCGCGCGCGGATCCAGGCGAAATCGTCGGCTTCCATGGAGAGCCAGTCGTACGCCGGAAGTCCCCAGTCCTGGCCGTCGGCGGAATAGGCGTCGGGGGGAGCTCCGAGCGACATGTGGAGCTGGAACTGAGACGCGTGGGACCATACGTCCGCGCTCTCCGCGCATACGACGAAGGGCAGATCCCCCATGAGCTCGACGCCAACCTCGCGCATGCGTGCGCGAGCCGCTTCCCACTGCTCGTGCAGCATCCACTGCACGTAGGCGACCTCCAGCAAGCTACGGGCGTCGGCCGTGCGAACGCGGTCGATCGCGCGGTCGTCTCGGTCCCGCTGGCCCTCCGGCCAGGTGGTCCACCCCCAGCCCTGGTGCGACTCGCGAAGCGCGACGTAGAGCGCCAGATCGTCGAGCCACGCGCGCTCGCTCCGCACGAAGGCCGCGAGGCGCTTGGCCCGTGGCGTCTCGCGCGACCACTCGCGCTCGCGAAAGCGCTCGAAGGCGGCGTGGAGCGCGCGTGTCTTCAGCGAGCGCACGGTGGGGTAGTCGACGTTCGCCGCTGCGCGCGCCCCCTCGAGGGCGCGCTTGCCCTCGGTGCCTAGCGCCTGATCGATGGCCCCGGCATCGAGGTCCTCCACGGCTTCGATGTCGACGTAGACCGGATCGAGCCCGAATGCGGTGAGGGCGCCATAGGGGCTGGTCTCTCCCCCCGATAGCTCGTGTGGCGGAAGGATCTGGAGAAGCCTCTGCCCGGCTCGTCGAACCCAGGCCGCGCAGACGGGAAGATCGCTGATCTGACCGATGCCCCAGTCCCGGCGCGTTCGGATGGAGAAGAGCGGCAGGACGACGCCGGCTTTGCGCTTCATGGAACCCCGACGATAGCTGATGAACGAACGAACACACAACGCGATGCGGCGGAGGGGCCTCCCGCCTCGCCGGGCGCGAGAGCGCCCAAGCCGGAGGGGGCGCGAGGTGCCAAAGTGAGAAGAGCCTTGTCACCTTTGCTGCGCCTCCGCGCACCCCCGCTCGTCCTCTTTGCGCTCCTCAGCGCATCCCTTCACGCCGGCGTCTTCGCGGCGATCCGCGGTCGGGGGAGCCGCGTTCCGGCGCCTACCTTCGACCCCGTGTCGCCACCCCTGGCGGGTGAAACGCTCGACCTGGAATGGTCAGCCGAGGCGCCTGGCACCGAAGCCAGCGAAACGCCGGCTCCCTCTCCTGCCGCCGCCCCTTTTCCCACCCCCGCCGGGGCCACCATCTCGCCGCGCCTGCCCTCCTCTTCCGGGCGCTTGCACGGTCTACCGGATTCTCCCACCGCGCCGGCGGGTGGTGGTGCACGGGCCGCCCTCTTCGGCGCCGTGGGGGTTCGCTACGCGACCGACCTGGCGACCACGTTCACGCGCGCCTTCCCTCAGGCCGCCAGCGCCGACCCTTTGTGGGCGACGGCCCCCTTCGGCAACGCCGGAGTCGCCGACGTCACGCTCAGCCTCGACGACGCCGGGCATCTGGCGGCGAGCGCCGTCGCAGGCTCACCTTCTCCGGCTCTGCGGCGCGGCGTCGAACGCACCCTCGCGCTCCTGGGGTCCCGCCCGTTCACCGCCCGCGGCGCAGCCACCAAGCTCCGCGTCGTAGCCCGCGTCGGGAGGGACGACGTGCACGATGGCCTGCACGGCGAGGTCTTCGCGCTGAGCGGCGGCAGCTTCTCCGGCGACGTGGGGACGGCCTTCTTCGCGCTGCCCGCCTCGTCCGGCCCGGGCCGACGCATCGACGTGGAGCTTCGCCTTCTCCCCTGACGAAAGCCAGCCGACCGATCCCCACTTCAGCGGCGTTCGAGGATCGTCAGCTCGTCGCGCTGGAACACCACGCGGTAGTCCGCCGGCACCTGGGCCATGACCTCTTTGGGGGCGCACCAGGTGAGCACGTGATCGAAGCGGGGCTCGGCGTCGTGCCAGAACTCCGCCCAGCGCGCGCGCCATTCGCCCTGGCAGTCCTTGATGACAACCCCGCCCGAGCGCATCAGGTCGCACATCCAGTCCGGGCTGCCCATCGACGGTGCGAAGCTCTCCAGCACGAGATGGTTGAACTGCATCGGCGGCGGGTCGCGGTACATGAGCGGAAAGCTCCGCGAATGCGCGAAGAGAAGAGGCGCGCTGGTCTGCTTCTGCGTCACGTAGAATCCCCAGGCGTGCAGCAAGCTGCGCGTGTTCTCGCTCACTTCCTTGCTGCGGAAGATCAGCGGCAGGAGCTTCGCCCCCTCCGGAACCTCGGCGATGCCCGCCGTGAAGCGCGACCACTCGCGGTCGAGACGCACGTAATCGATGCCCATCCCCGCGGTGTACATCAGCGCACAGGCCGCCAGCGCCGCTCGGGCCATGGGAGGGATACGCTCGGGCAGTCGCACCAGCGCCGCCAGCCACAGGAACGGGATGAAGCGCGAGTTGACGTGGAACCAGTTGGTCGCCACGTAAGGCGTGAAGAAGTAGAGCGCCCCGAGCGCGGCAAAGGCCACCGGCCCGAAGAACGGAACGTCGTCGCGCCATTTGTAGAGGGCCCAGAGTCCCAGCCCCACACAGGGCACGAGGGTCGAGAGCTCCAGCCAGGTGAAGCTCCAGAAGCACTCCGCCCACAGGTTGTAGAAGAGCTCCCAGGGCGGGAGCATCTTGCCGAGAGCGACGCGGCCGGTCATCGCCCCCACCGGCTCGGTGGTGTGCACCCAGAGTGACACGGCGACGAGCGCCCCCGAGGGCAGCAGCGGCGGAAGCAGGGCGCGTGCGGCGGCGACCCTCTCCGGCCAAGACCGGCGGGTCGCGACGTGGATGGCGACGAGCATCTGCACGACGAGCAGCGGGAAGACGTGCGCATGCCACGACACGACGCCCAGAAGCGCCAGGCCCACCCCGCGCGCCAGCGTGGGCCGCTGCCGCTGCGCGTTCAATCCGACCAGCAGCAACGTGGCCAGCGGGATGCCCAGCGCGAAGTCGAGCATCCCCGAGGAGACGAACCAGCCATGCACCAGCGGCCAGGCGAAGAAGAGCGAGACCACCATGCGACGGCGTCCCACGAACGACAGCACGAAGCGCGGATACGCCAGCGCCCCCAGCGCCAGAACGAGCACGACGAAGAGCTTCGAGGCCATCGGCGTCCCGACCAGGCGGCCCACCACCAGAAGCCAGGTAAAGAGCGCGGAGTTGGTCTTGAGAAAGCCGTTGAAGACGAACTCCGGATAGCGCTCCGGGTGCTGGATGATGGTGATGGCCGCCAGGTGGTTGGGCAGGTCCTGGAAAGGGGGGACCTCGACCAGGAGGATGGGCCACGCGGCCAGAACGAAGAGGACCGCGCTCAGCAGCAGCGCGAGCTGCCCGTCGCGGGTCCGCGCCAGCGCCGCAACCAGCCGTTGAGCCAGGTTGGTCTCCCCCCCCTCCCGGGGACGAGCGACGAAGTCCGGTGAGACTTTCTGCATGACGGCGGCGGGCGCCGCGCCCATGACACCTGCAATCGGCAGCCCACGCGCGGGTCGCTCGCTGGAGGGGGCTTGGAGTGACACGGATGGGGTCGCAGCTTATCTCGCCGGGTCATGGGTGTTCAAGAAGGGGTCCCACCTTCATTTCGGGAGAGTATCGCCGTTCTCAGGGTGCGGGTCCTTCGACGCCGGGTGAGGTAGGCTTGCCTTCATGTCGGGCATGGTACCGCTCTCGAACCGGCGCGCGGGGGAGCGCCATCTTGCCTGCTTCCCGGCCTCGCTGGAGCGTCCCGACGGGGAGCAGCGCACGTCCATCATCCGCGACCTCAGCGCCTCGGGGGCGCTCCTGCTGGTGCGCACGACCAAGATCGCCATCGGCGATCGCGTCAAGCTCGAGCTCTACATCACCGACGATCCGCGGACCCTCCGCCTCGTTACCGCCAGCGTCGTGCGCGTCGAGGAGCTCGTTCCGGGCGACGCTGGACCCTGGTTGCGGCGCGTCGGCGTGAAGTTCGAGGCTCCCCTCTCGGTGTACGCCGCGGAGATCTCGACATTCCAGGAGCGCGCACGGCGCCTGGGCCTCGAGTAACGGCCGGCAGCGCGTCCGGCGGCGAAACCGAGCCTCCCTGGAACACGCGCTGTCCTGGGGCATGACGGCCGTGTCCTGGTGAGCATGTCCGCGTCGACGGTTTGCGAGCACTCCGGGCGCAGGTCGCCCCTTGTCCTCGCCCTACAACGCCCGTAACGCTCGGACCCATGCAACGCACGAAGACCGACGCGGCCCTCGCCGAGGCCGAAGCAGCGCACGCCGACGATCCCGAGCGCGCGGAGCTCGTACGCCGTGCGCGACGCTTCAAGGCGAGCTGGATCGAGCTGGCCGAGGCGCTCGCCGCGGCGAGAAAGCACGCCAGCTGGCGAGGATGGGGCTACGACTCGATGGAGGCGTACGCCAGGACCGAGCTTCGGCTGAAGCCCGAGACGGTCGACAAGCTCACCGGGTCCTACTCCTTTCTGCAGAAGCGCGCGCCCGGGGTGCTGAAGCGCGACCCGCTGCGCGAGCCCATGCCGAGCTACCACGCGGTGGACTTCCTCCGTCGCGCCGAGGCCAGCGAGGACGCACCACCCGACGCCGTCGAAGAGATCCGACGGCGTGTCATCGACGAGGCAGCCCCGGTGACCGCGGTGTCGCGCGCCTACAAGGACGTAGTCTTCCCCATCGACGAAGGGACGCGGCGCGACCGCGACCTCGCCGGCCTGAAGAACGTGGCCAAGCGTCTTCGCGAGCTCCTGTCCGAGACCCAGGCCGTTCCGCGCAAGCTGGCCGGCGAGGTGACGGTGTCGCTGGACAAGCTGCTGGCGCGGATCGAAGAGAAGGTCGAGGCGGCGTGAAGGCCTCCGCCGCGATGACCAGAAATACGTCCAGCACGAAGAGCGCGATGGCCACGTCGTTGAACAAGGTCGCCTTCGACCGCTCGGGCCAGAGCTGATTGGCCGCCCAGAAGAAGAAGGCCAGAGCCAGGATCGCCGCCTTGACGAAATCCGCGCGCGTGGGTCGGCCAAGGACTCGGGCAACGAGATAGGCCACGGCAATCGACACCAGCGGCAGAGCACCCAGGACGTCGTGAGCACGGGCCGGAAAGAGCCGGGGACATGCGTCCCAGAGGAGCAACGCGCCGACCAGCACCAGCGTCAGGACGCCGAGCAGAAAGGGGACGGCGCGACTCCGCGGCGCGGCAGCCGGCGTAGGACGGGCAGCGGGAACACCGAACATGCGGCCCGTACGTACTGGAAATCACATCAAGAAGACGTTAAGATTGCCGGGCTCGAGGACCACCTCGCTACGCGGCCGAGGCCATCACGCTCTCGCTGTGGATTACCGTTCGACCGCCCGTTTTTAATGCTTCCTTTAGGGAACGCCGGCTATAGCCCTGGTGTGCGAGACGTGCATCCGAGCGAGCCTCCATCCAGCGATCTCCTGCATGCCGGTCCTGGGCGAGTGCCGATGCCACTGGTGCTCCTGGTCGAGGACGACCGCAGTATGCGCAAGTACCTGGGCATGACGCTGACCGACCAGCGCCTCCGGGTGGTCGAGGCGCAGACCGGCGCCGAAGGGCTGGTCCAGGCGTCCGGACACAATCCGGATCTCATCGTCCTCGACATGGTCCTTCCGGACATGGACGGCATCCAGGTGACGACGAAGCTGCGTGAATGGACCGTCGCACCGATCTTGATCGTCTCAGCCAAGGACGACGAATCCGAGAAGGTGGCCGCGCTCGATGCCGGCGCGAACGACTACTTGACCAAGCCCTTCCGCACCAACGAGCTGCTGGCCCGTGTCCGGGTCTGGCTCCGGCACATCCAGCGCGCCAGTGCCGATAGCCTGAGCCCGGTTCTCGACGTGGGTGAGCTGCGCATCGACTTCGGCAGGCGCCTCGCCTTCGCCGCGGGCCGGGAGGTCAGGCTGACTCCCACGCAATACAAGCTGTTCGCGGCCATGATGCGCAACGCCGGCAAGGTGCTCACGCACGAGCAGATCCTGTTCAGCGTGTGGGGTCCAGCGTACACGAAAGAGACGCAGTATCTGCGCGTCTACATGGGCAAGCTGCGCCACAAGTTCGAGAAGGACCCCGCCCGCCCGCGCTACTTCGTGACGGAAACGGGTGTCGGGTACCGGTTGCGCACCGACTGACCTCCCGCGTCTTTTCGCGAATTGCGCGTGACGGCGAGCCGGTGTGGCTCTCGCGGCACCGCACGATGTGGCGGTGTCGGAAGTGTGTTTTTTATGCCTTGCGCTGGTGTATTTACCTTTTTTTTGCGCAGCGGCGTCTAGAGGTCCATCCGGCTACTCCGACGTGGGCTATTTATCCCTGCCGTGCGCTACTACGTAACCCTCGATGCCGACCCGGCCTCCAGGCCGGTCCTGGTCGATCTGGTGGAGCTGCCCAGCGGCGCGCTCGAAGTCCGCGTCGACGGCCGGCCCCTCCCGGTCGACGTGGTCGAGATCGGCGCCGGACGAGCGCAGCTCAACGTGCGGGTGAACGGCCAGGTGGTCGACCTCACCACCGAGGGCAGGCTGCCCGACCTCGGTGCCTTCGCCAGCGGCCAGCGAGCGAGTGTGCACGTGGTCAGCGAGCGCATGCGGTCCGCCGATCGCGCGCAGAAGTCGACGGGAGCGGGCGTCGACCGGACGGTGCGAAGCCCCATGCCGGGCCGCGTGGTAAAGGTGCTGGTGGCCATGGGCGAGGTGGTGGAGGCCGGCCAGGGTCTGCTCGTCCTCGAGGCGATGAAGATGGAGAACGAGGTGCGCGCCCGCGTCGCTGGCACGGTGGCCGAGGTCCACGTCGCAGCCGGCGCCACCGTCGACGGTCAGGCGAAGTTGATCACGCTTCTCTAGCGTAGTGCTTCGACGGAATCGTAGCGCTAAAGGCGTGGGGACCATGATCGATCCGGCGTTCGAGCGCGATCCCGGCGCGGCTCCCACCCTGCGCGAAGCGAGGCGCGTGGTCGGATGGGGACTGGGGTTCTGGGGAGCGGCGCAGCTCGCGGTGGCGGTGTTCGGCAACAACGCGACGGGGCTGCTGGCGGCGCAGGCGGTGCTGGCGGAGTGGGGCGCCGGTCGCATCGGGGTCACCTGGAGCGACCCGCTGCGGGCGATGCCCTCCGCAAGGGCGCTGGCGAAGCGCGCGAGTCTCGGCGCGGCGATGGGGGCGGGAGGGGCGGCGCTGGTGGTCGTGCTGGCGCTGGTGACCCGGGCGGCGACCACGGCGCCCGCTTTGCCTGCTGCGGCGTCCCTGGCGCTGGGGCTGGTGGTGTCGACGCTGTCGGCGGTGCGCGACGAGCTGTTTCTCCGCGGCGTCGTCCTGCGCGCGACACGCGGTCTGCTGCCGGGGTGGGCCGCGCTCGCGGCGTGCGGTGCGGCGGCGGCGGCGGGGCGGTTCGGCATGGAGGGGGTTCTGGGCCTCTCGCTGCTGGTCGAGGCGCTGCGCGGCGTGGCCCTCGGTGCTGTCTGGATCCGCGACCGCGGCGCGTGGATGGCCGTCGGCGCGAACGCGGCGTGGACCTGGATGCTCCAGTCCGTCGTGCGCGGCGGCCTCCTCGACCTGCGCTTCGCCACCGAGTCCGACGCCGGCCTTCCGGCGCTGCTCACCGTGGCTGCCGCCGCCGGCCTGGGGGTGCGGTGGGCGGTCGCACGCCGCCATCCCAGTTGAACTATGCTCCGATGAATGTCCCGCTCTCCCACCCCGGAGCAGCGCCAGAGCGTGGTTCCGGGCCCTTCGACCGGGCTGAACGATCGCGCGACCGAGCGGCGCCTGGTCCCCTCGTCCGCGCAGACCAGCATGGCGGCCGACTCGACGCGGGACGTGGCGCAGGAGGACTTCCTCTTTCATCTCTATCGAGGCAGCGAGCTCCTGCAAGAGAACCGCGTCCTCGAGGCCAAGGAGGAGCTGGAGTTCGCGCTGAACATGCAGCCGTCCGACCCCAAGGGGCAGGACCTGCTCGGCGCGGTGTATTTTCGCCTGGGCCATTACCCGCGCGCCATCCAGATCTACGAGGAGCTCGAGCAGGGCTTTCCCGAAGACGCGTCCATCAAGGTCAACCTCGCCCTCGCCTACCTGAAGACCGGGCAGCCCGAGGCGGCGCGCCGCACCTTGCGGGACGCGACGCGCATCAACCCCGAGCACCGCCGCGCCTGGGGGTATCTGGGCCTGGCGTTGCAAAAGCTGGGGGAACTCGACGAGGCGCAGATCGCCTTCGAGCGCGGTGGACACCCCATGATGGCCCGGCGCGTGACCGAGCGGCGGCCGCGCGTGACCATGCCGGCGCCGCCGGACGGTGGGACCGGGATCGACGACGGCGTGCGCTCGGTGGCGGAGACGGCGTTCTCCGAGCTCGACGCCGGCGAGCTGCGCTTCGCGCTGGCAGAGCCCGCGATGCCGGGCCCTGGCGATTCGCCGTGGCACACCACGGAGCCGGGGGAGGGGGCCAGGCCTTCCAGCGCGCCCCGTCGAACGCAGCCTCCCCCTTCGGTGACCGCCGCCGCGTCGGTGCCGGCGCCGCGCGGGTCGCGCGTCGCGCCCTCCCTCTTCGCCGATGCCGCGGAGGCGCCCATCGCCCTGCACGCGCGCGGCGTCGTGCTGGTGCGCACCACCGAGGACCAGGCTTTCGGGGCGAAGCTCGAGTCGCTGCGCGTCGTCGCGGGGACGGCGGCCACCCGCGTGCTCCACCGGCGCACGCGCGACGCGGACACGCACGAGGTGCTCGGGGGGATCGGCAGCCCGGTGGTTCGCGTATCGGGGAGCGCGCGGCTGGTGCTCGGGGCCAGGGCCGGGCATGCCCTCGTTCCCATCGCGCTGGAGGACGAGCTCGCCTTCGTTCGCGAGGACGCGCTCCTCGGCTTCGAGCTTCGTCTGGCCTACGAGAACGGACGGCTGGCGCTGGAGACACCCGGCGAAGGAAGCCGCGGATCGTCGGAGGGTGCCCACGTGGTGCAGCTGCGCGGGAGCGGCGCGGTGGTGCTGGAGCTGTCAGGGGAGCTGGCCAGCGTGCCTTGCGCCGCGGGTCGGCCGCTCCTCGTGCGAAGGGAGTGGATCGTCGGATGGCTGGGGCGCCTGGTGCCGCGTCCGCTGTCTCCGGCCGAGTCCCCCAACGGTCAGCGGGGGTTGATCGCATTCTCCGGCGAGGGCACGGTGCTGATCTGCGCCGGGTAAGAGGCGCCTCCCCCCTGCCATGACCCCCGATCCTCTCGCCCTCGCCCGGCCCACCCGCCGCACGCTCGCGCAAGATGCGCTGAACATCCCCAACCTTCTGACCATGGGACGGGTCGTGGCCATCCCCTTTTTCGTCTGGCTGCTCGACACGCCCACCCCGGTGCGCGGCTTCTGGGCGTGCATCGTCTTCACGCTGGCGGCCATCACCGATCTGCTGGACGGCTACCTGGCGCGCAAGCTCGGCGTGGTCAGCGTCCTCGGCAAATTCCTCGATCCACTGGCGGACAAGCTCATCGTCATGGCGGCGCTGGTGTGGATGGTCCCCATGGGGCGCATGCCGGCGTGGGCGGTGGTGCTGCTGCTGGGGCGGGAGCTCAGCGTGACCGGCCTCCGCAGCGTGGCGGCCAGCGAGGGGGTGGTCATCAGCGCCGGCAACGAGGGCAAGACCAAGACGGCCCTGCAGATGATTGGCATCATCGCCCTGCTCCTCGGCTTCCCCTACCACCTGTCGTACGCGGGGATCGACCTGGGGGTGGTCGATCTCGTCCACGTCGGGCGCATGCTGGTCTACCTGTCGCTCCTCTTTTCGTTCGCCAGCGCCGCACAGTACGTGCAGCTCTTCGCCGAGGCGGTGGAGGCCAAGGAGAAGCGACGCGACGCCCCGGTGTGAGGCGCCTTTCTCGTCCCGCTGGCGTTCCCCTTCGTTTTCTGGATAAGTACGCGCGACGGACCCCTCGATGCGCACACGCTTTGCTTCCCTCCTTCTCCCGGTCGTCGCCGCGCTCCTGTTCTTCTCGTTCGGCGCGTGCCAGAACGAGGGCGAAGGGAAACCCTGCGACACCAACGCCGGCAACGGCGGCACCGACGATTGCCAGAGCCCGCTCGTCTGCACGACGGGCCTGAACAACGCCACCGACCCGCGCTGCTGCCCGCAGGACCGCGCCAACGCCACGACGCCGGAGTGCTCGCTGTCCAGCGCGAGCTTCGACGGCGCGAGCCCCGCCCCGCCGGACGCGTCGAGCGTGGACACCTCGAGCCCGGAGGCCGCCAGCACCGAGGCCGCGACCTCCGAGGCGAGCACCGACGCTCCCGCCGAAGGCGCCGTGGAGGCCGCGGCGCCGCTGGATGGAGCCGCCGTCGAGGACGGGGACTGACGCTCCGTGCCGCCGTCGACGCTGGTGCACGACGCGCAGCAAGCGCTCTGGCTGGTCCTGGCGGTGTCGCTCCCGGTGCTCGGCGTGGCGGCGCTGGTGGGTCTCTTCGTGGCAGCGTTCCAGGCCGCATCGCAGATCCAGGATCCCACCCTCGCGCACTTGCCGCGGCTTCTGGCGGTGATCGCCGCCGTCGCGCTCCTCGGGCCCTGGATGGGTCACGAGGTGGCGACCTTCGCGCAGCAGATGTTCGCCGCCGCACGATAGATAGAGGCTGCGGCGGCGCGGAGGGGCGCTGACGGGGGAGGGACGGAGCGGGCGTTTGACCGCGCTCTGTCCGTCTGTTAGCTCCCACGCGATGAGTGAATCCTCACTCAGTACGCGGCGCGCGCGGCGCCGGCCGGCGCGAGCGGTGCGGGTGGGAGACAAGCGCGAGCGCATCCTCGACGCCGCGGTGCGCGTCTTCGCCAAGAAAGGCTTTCACGCCACGCGGGTCAGCGAGGTGGCCAAGGCGGCGGGCGTCGCCGACGGCACCATCTACCTTTACTTCAAGTCCAAGGACGAGCTCCTGGTCTCCCTCTTCGAGGATCGCGTGGAGCGCCTGCTCGCCTTCCTGCAGACCGAGCTGCCGGCGACGGCGGGGGCGGCGGGGAAGCTGCGGCGCATCATCGAGCTCCAGCTCGGGCTCCTGGAGGGCGAGCGCGATCTGGCCGAGGTCATCACCGTCATCCTCCGCCAGTCGACCAAGCTGATGAAAGAATACGCGGCGCCCAAGTTCACGGCGTACCTCGACGCCATCGCGCGCGTGGTCGCCGACGGGCAAGCCTCGGGGGAGCTACGCAGCGACGTCTCCCCGCATCTGGCGGCGCGGGCCATCTTCGGCGCGCTCGACGGCATCACCATGACCTGGGCCCTTGGCAAGGCGGACCGCGGGGGGCTGGTGCGCGCGTCGGGACAGCTGGCCGAGCTGGTGCTGCGCGGGCTGTCGCCGCAGGGCGAGCGGCGATGAGCCCACCGGGAAAACGACTGCGCGAGCGCGCCCGCGTTCTGGCGCAGGTGCGCGCCTTCCTCGACGCGCGCGGCTACCTGGAGGTGCAGACGCCCATCGTCGTCCCCTCCCCGGGGCTCGACCTGCACCTCGACGCCTTCGAGGTGGCCGGCGGAGAGCGCGGGGCGGCGCGCTGGCTCATCACCTCGCCGGAGTACCAGATGAAGCGCCTCCTCGCCGAGGGCTGGGAGCGCATCTACCAGATCGTCGCCTGCTTCCGGCGCGGCGAGGTCGGCGAGCGCCACAACCCGGAGTTCACCATGCTCGAATGGTACAGGGCCCACGCCGGCGTCGACGCCGTGATGGGCGACACCGAGCAGCTGGTGGCGGCGGTGACCGGAGGCACGGTGCACCTCGGCACGCGCGCCATCGACCTGCGGCCGCCCCTCGAGCGCTGGACGGTGTGCGGGGCCTTCGAGCGCTTTGCGGGCTGGTCGGAGGAGGCCACCCTGGACGCGGCTGCACGGGACGAGGACCGCTACTTCCGCGCGCTGGTCGACGACGTCGAGCCCCAGCTGGCGGCGCTCGATCACGGCGTCTTCCTCGTGGACTACCCGGCCACGCAGGCCTCGCTGGCGCGGAAGAAGCCCGGCGACCCGCGCCTGGCCGAGCGCTTCGAGCTCTGCGTGGGGGGCATCGAGCTGTGCAACGGCTTCGGCGAGCTGGTGGACCCGGTGGAGCAGCGCGCGCGCCTGGAGGCCGACCAGGCGGCCCGCCGCGATCGCGGGCTCCCGGTGTACCCGATCGACGAGCGTTTCCTCCAGGCGCTGGCGCGCGTTCCGCCGAGCGCCGGCAATGCGCTGGGGCTCGACCGCCTGGTGGCCCTGACCTGCGGGACGACGGCCATCGGCGAGGTCCTCGCCTTCACCGCCGACGAGTTGTAGGGCGCTGGATTTCCGTCACCCCTCTTCGGGCACGGCGATTCCCACCGCGCGCATCAGGCGCAAGGCATTGGAGCTCTGGACGATCCCGGGGCGAAGGACGTAGTCGAAGGTCATCGTGTCGCCGGCGACCTGCTCCTCGAAGTGCACGTTCTCCACCCGTCCGCCAAGCTCGCGCTCCAGCGCGGTGATGCCCAGATCGTGTGTCGAGACGGCCCCCAGCGCTCCTCCCTCCACCAGGACGCGGACCACCGCGCAGGCGCCCAGCACGCGCTCGCGGGAGTTGGTGCCGTGCAGGATCTCGTCGAGGAGAAACAGCACCGGGGGGCGGCCGGGCTCCTGGGCGAGATCGAGCACCCGTTTGAGGCCGCGCAGCTCGGCGTAGAAGTGCGACACCCCTTCCTCGAGGGAGTCCTCGATGCGCATGCTGGTGGCCACCCGCGCGGCGCCGATGCGCAGGGCCGCGGCGCACACCGGCGCGCCGGCGAAGGCCAGGACGGCGTTGACGCCGAGCGCGCGGAGGAGGGTGCTCTTGCCGGACATGTTCGACCCGGTCACCACCAGCGCGTGGCCGGCGGCAGGAAGCATCACGTCGTTGCCCACCCGGCGGCCGTCGGGAAGCAGCGGGTGGGCGAGACCCCGCGCCTCGAGGACCGGCACCGGCGCCAGCTCGGGCCAGGCGAAGTCGGGATGCTCGAAGGCGAACCCCGCCAGGGACGCCAGGGCTTCCACTTCGCCCAGTGCGTCGAGCCACCCGCGGACGTGCCCCCCGGCGCGGCGACGCCAGCGAAGCAGCGCGAAGGCACAGTGCACGTCCCAGAAGAGGAGCGGGCCGATGAGCAGCCGGAACACCTCGTTGTGGCGCGCATCGACGTAGCCCACGATTCGTTCCAGCGTGGCGATCTCCTCGCTCGCGCGGCGCTTGCCCGACGAGAACCGCCCCTGGAGTTCGCGAAGGAGCGGCGCCTCGAGGGTCTCGGCCTCGAGCGCGGCGATCATGGATCGCCAGCGCGTCGCCGCAGACTGACGGTCCGAGGCGACGGTGAGCATGGGTGTCAGGCGCGCGCCGACGGCGATCCCGATGGCCAGCTGAATCACCACCACCAGCGTCACCACCGCGCCGCGCAGGCCCACGAATCCGAGGGCGATGACCGCCAGGGTCACCGCCGGGAGCACCCACCCCATCACCGCCAGTGCCGGCGAGAGGCCGCCCTGATCCTCCGCCCAGGCCAGCAGCGGCGCGGGATCGGGCTTTTCGTCGGCGAGGACGCCACCCGCCGTGGCCAGCGCCTCGCGAAAGGCCGGGCGCGCGCTGAGATCGCGCACCGCCTGCTGACGGGCGTGGACGTCGGCCGGCCAGGCGCCGGGGTCTTCCAGGGAGAGGAGCCGGGCGAGACGCTCCTCGCCGAAGCGCGTCTCCGTCGCGTCGACCAGCTGCATCATCGAGGCGTGACCGAAGATGTCGAGATCGCTCGTAAAGGGGTGCGCGCTGGACGTGAAGCGCGCGCTCGCCTTGGGGAGGCCATCCCAGGCGTGATCCAGCCTGGCCAGGCCGCGCTGGTGGAATCGCAGGGCCGCCGAGGCGCGCTCCCGGGCATCGTGGACTCGCGCGTGCACGAGGACCAGGGCGACGAAGGCGACGACGTCCGCCGCTACGGCCCACCCCGCCCAGGACCCCAGTCGCCCCCACACCAGGCCGCCCACCAGGGCCAGCGCCAGCACCGCCAGGACCAGCCGCGCTGTCCCGATGGCGCGCGCGCGATCTTCGAACCCGGCAACCTCGTGCGACCGCTGCTCGCGGCCCTGCTGGTAGGTTGCCCTGGCCTCCACCGGGCCTTGTTACCACGAGCGCTGCGCGGCTCAGGCGGCGCGCGACGAACGGCGCGAAGAAGGTCCCGTGCGTGCAGCTCCGGCCGGCAAGAGACCTATCGCTACCGCCAGGCCCGCCAGCGTGAGGCGGGGCGCCCGGCCCGGCCGTCGCTCCACGAGCCCGGCGGAGTCGAGCCGCCGCATCGCCCCGCGCACCTCGGCGCGGGAGCCGCCCACCCGGAGGGCCAGCGCCTCTTCGTCGGCCGACTCACACCGCCTGGCCAACCGCAACATCGCCCGGAGAACCGTCGCCTCGATGCTCATGAAGGCACCCTACCCCAGCACTGAACATACGTGCAAGAAAGGATGACATGCGAGCATGGTCCTCCTCTCCTCTGTGATACCTGGGGAGCTCGGATGCGGCCCCTCGTCCTCTTGTCGAACGACGACGGATACTCGAGCGCCGGCATCCGCGCCCTGAGAGAGGCGCTGGTCGGCGCAGCGGACGTGGTGGTCCTCGCGCCGGAGAGCGAGCAGAGCGCGTCGAGTCACTCGCTCAGCTTGCACCGGTCGCTGCGGCTCCGCCTGGTGGAGGCCGGCATCTTCGCGCTCGACGGCACCCCCGCGGACTGCGTCTACGTGGCGCTGCACGCCGGCGATCGCGTCCTGCCGCGGCGACCCGACCTGGTGGTCTCCGGCATCAACCACGGGCTGAACCTGGGGCAGGACGCGTTCTACTCGGGCACCGTCGCCGCGGCCCGCGAAGGGGCCCTGCGCGGCATTCCCGCGGTCGCCAGCAGTGCCCACGCCCGCGCGGACCGGGCCGCGGTCGCCGCGCTGACGGCGCGCCTGGCCCTGGAGCTCCTCGCCGCACACCCGGCGAGCGGCCGCCTGCTCAACGTCAACGTGCCCCCGGCGTGGAGCGGCGAGGTCCGCGCCACGCGCCTCGGCACGCGCATCTACCAGGAGCTGGTGGACTTTCGCACCGATCCACGCGGACGCGAGTACCTGTGGCTGGGCGGCCCCAACGTCCGTCACGAGCGCGACCCGGGGACGGACACCGACGCCTACGACGACGGCGCGGCCTCGGTCACGCCCCTGCTACTCGACCTGACGTCACCGGCCGAGCACGCGCGCACCGAGGCGCTGGTCGCGCGCGCCGCCGCCGTAGCACCGACGAGGTGAGCTTGCTCTGGAGTGGTGCGGGCTAGCGGGCTAGCCTCGTCGCCGGCCGACATGCCCACCCCGAAGAAGAAGACGACGACGACCCGGAAGGCGAGCGTGAAGAGGAAGGGGCCGGCGCGGAGAACCGTCCGTACCCCGACGCCGGTCGAGGACATCCGCGTGTCGCGTCCGATGGAGAGCTTCCAGCTCTGTCGTTCGCTCATCCGCGACGTGCCGGACTTCCCCAAGCCGGGCATCGTCTTCAAGGACATCACGCCGCTGCTGGCCAGTCCGCGCGCGCTCCACATCGTGCTCGACGGGATCGCCGAGCGCTTCATCGGCGAGCATGTCGACGTCATCGTCGGCGTGGAGGCGCGCGGCTTCATCTTCGGCGGCGCGCTGGCGGCGCGCCTGAACGCGAGCTTCGTCCCGGTGCGCAAGCCGGGCAAGCTCCCGGCCGCGGTGGATCGCGTCGAGCTGGTGACCGAGTACAGTCGCGACGCGCTGGAGATGCACCAGGGCAGCATCCCCGAGGGCGCCAACGTGGTGGTGGTCGACGACATTCTGGCGACGGGCGGGACAGCGCTGGCGGCGGCCGCGCTGGTGAACAAGCAGGGCGGCTACGTGGTCGGCCACGCCTTCGTGGTCGAGCTGTCGTTCCTCGGCGGTCGCGAGCGGCTGCTCCCGGTCCGCGTGGAGAGCTGCCTGGTCTACTGAGTCAGGGAGACCCCCCGAGCCCCCCCGCCCGATGCGGGGGAGCCCTGGAGGCGCTGCAAGAAAAGCGATTACGAAGTGGCCTATCCGGTCGTCACGGCTTCGAGGGTGCCGTGATGACCGGTGCCGCGGCCGGCGGAGCCGCGGGCGCAGGGGGAGGCGCGGTCACCGCGGCGGCAGTCGCCCCGGTGATCTTGGCCTTCTGCTTGGGGCCCACGGTATGACGAGCGAGACGAGTCGCCTTGGCCTTGGCGGCCACGACGACTTTCTGCTCGGGTGTGAGGGGCGTCCGGGCCTTGGGCGCCTTCAGCCCAAAGTCCGCGAGCCCCTGGATCTGTCCCGCAAACATCACCTTGAGCGCCTGCTTCGCGCCGGAGACGACGGCCTTGGACTGCGTGCCCTCGTCTTGCTCCGCCTGGACGGCGGCCTGAAAAGCCGCCCGGGCCAACGCCGTGTTGGTCCGGGCGACCATGCGCGATTGCAGGGTCGAGATAAGGCTCGTCGTCGGAACCGCGGTCCCGGCGATGAGCAAGGTAGGAATCGTGGCTGCGTGTTTCTGAAGCCCAGTCACGAGACTTTGATCGGAAGCCTGAAGTTGCTCTTTGTTGGATTTGCTCTTTGTCGTGGTCATGGTCGTGCTTTCTGTTGGGAACACGGGCAGCGCGGTGTGCAGCACCATGCGGCGCATCGCCTGCCCTCCATGGTTAACCGTGTCGAGAAGGGCCCTTTCGCGAAAGAAAAATACGAATTGTCGCAGGTCGGCGGCATGACTCGTCTTTCGGGAGTCGGCCGCAGGTGCGCGTCGGGGCGGACCCGCAGCCCCAGCATGAAGACCGCGCACCCTTCGCATGAAGACCGCGCACCCCTCGCATGAAGACCGCGCACCCCTCGCATGAAGACCACGCACCCCTCGCGTGCAGACCACGCACCCCTCGCATGAAGACCACGCACCCCTCGCGTGCAGACCACGCACCCATCCCCTGAAGACCACGCACCCCTCGCGTGCAGACCACGCACCCCTCGCCTGGTGACCGCGCACCCCTCGCCTCGGGAACGAGGGATCTACGCCGACTACATCCCCCGCGCTCGGGCCAGTATGGCGCCCACCAGGCGAAAGAGCGCGCCGACGCGCGCGAAGAGGCCGCGCGTGCCGCTGCGCAGGGTGGTCATGGCCAGCGCGGCATTCCGCAGCGCCGGCGTGTAGGGGTACCACCACAGATCGCGCTTGCGGCGGCTGCCGTCGAAGAGGACGAACCGCGGGCGGGTCAGCGCGTGGAGAGCCAGCGGCGAGCCGGTGATGCCCCAGCCGCTGTCGCCACGACCGGTCCAGGGCGCGTTCGGCAGCGCCGCCGTGAAGCCATGGTTGTTGATGGTCACCACCCCGGCGCGAAGCCTCCTCGCCACCCGCTGCGCCTTCTTCCTGTTGCGACCCCACACGCTCGCCGTCAGCCCGTAGCGCGACGCATTGGCCCGCTCGACGGCCTCGTTCTCGTCGGCCACCAGCGCAATGGGCAGCACCGGGCCGAAGGTCTCCTCCCGCATCAGGGCCGAGGCGTCGTCGTCCACGCGCACCACCGTGGGCGCGTAGTCGCGCTTCGCTTCGTCCCCGGCCGCACCGGCGCCTCCGGTGAGCACCCGGGCCCCCGCCGCCTTCGCCGCCTCCACCTGGCGCGACACCCTGGCCCGCTGCGCCGCCGTCACCAGCGGTCCCACGTCGACGCCGGGACGCAGCGCCGCCACCACGTCGCGCACCTTCCTGGTGAAGGCCTCGCCCACCGAGCGCACCACATAGACGCGCTCGATCGACGCGCAGCTCTGGCCGGCGTTCATCATCGCGCCCCACACCACCCCGCGGGCGGCGCGATCCAGGTTGGCGTCGGCCAGGACGATGGCCGCGTCCTTGCCGCCCAGCTCCAGCGAGCACGGGATGAGCCTCTCCGCGCACGCGTGGGCCACCTTCCGCCCCGTGGCCGTGCTGCCCGTGAAGCGCACCAGGTCGACGTCCGCCAGGCAGAGCGCTTCACCGGCCTCGCCCGATCCCTGGACGAGGCCCAGCAGCCCCACCGGGAGCAGGTCGGCGAAGAGCTCCGCCACCAGCGTCCCGGATCGCGGCGACACCTCGCTGGGCTTGAAGACGACGGCGTTGCCCGCCAGCAGCGCCGGTACGAGCGTGCGCAGCGGCCACGCGACGGGGAAATTCCACGGGGTGATCACCGCCACCACGCCGCACGCCTCTCGCTCCAGGGTGCCGGATTGGCCCGGGTAGATCCGGGCGTCCAGGTCCACCCCCTCGGGATCGAGCATCTCCACGATGTTCGCCGTCCAGTAGTCCACCAGGTCGGCCGAGGGCAGGACCTCACCGAGCAAGGCCTCCACCTCGGGCTTGCCGATCTCGTCGTGGAGCAGCGCGGCGATGGCCTCGGCGCGGTCCAGCACGCGGTCCTTCAGGGGGGCGATGCGCCGCACCCGCTCCTCGACGGAGAGGGCCGCCCACGCGGGCTGGGCGGCGCGCGCTCGGGCGACGACCTCGGGGACGCTCACCGACGACGGCGTGCCCGTCATGGTGCGCCGGTCATCGTGGGTGGCCCGTCATGAGGCGCCGCACCATACACGGGGCTGCCCAGGGCGGACCGCTGCCGGGCGATGTTCGCCGCCGGGGCGCCCAGCTCCGCGGCGTGATCCAGCGCGCGCGCGGCCTCGTCCTTGCGACCGAGCCTGGCCAGCGCCCACGCGCGGCCCAGCTCCGCGACGCCGAAGCGCGGGCGAAGCGCCAGCAGGCGATCGTAGGCGGCGAGCGCCCCTTCCGCGTCGCCACGCGACAAGGCCACCGTGGCCAGTCCCAGCCAGCACTCCGGCGCCGCGGGCTCGGCGCGCGCCCCGGCGCGGTACGCTTCGCTGGCGCCCGCGGCATCCCCCTGGTGCAGCCGCACGAGACCGAGCGCGTGCCACGTCTCCGCGTCGTTCGCGCCGCGACGCACGGCCTCCTCCAGGCGGGGTCGCGCCCACTCCAGCTCCCCCCAGCGCGCCGCGCGCATGCCTCCCTCGCGCGGGCCGGCCGCCAGCGCCGGGGCCACCGCGGCGGCCTGATCGTAGGCCTCCAGAGCCTCGTCGTAGCGGTGGGCGAGCTCCAGCGCGTGCCCGAGCTCCAGGTACGGGGTGGGATCGTCGGGGCCCAGCTGGCGCGCCAGCTCCTCGGTCTGGGCCCGCGCGCCGGGCATGTCCCCGGTGAAGCCGAGCAGGCGCACGAGGAGGCGGCGAGCGGGTACATCGCCGGCGTGCGCGGCAAGGTCGGTGCGGAGCAGCGCCACGGCCTCGTCCTCCCGGTGCCGGCGCACCAGCGACTGCGCGCGGTCCGCCGCCGAGGGACGCACGCACCCCAGGGAAAGCGGCAGCGCGAGCGCGAGCGAAAGCATGATATGCCGCAAAGAGACCCCGCCGAGGAATCGTGACATGCTCCACAAGGTCGTGGATAGTCCGGGCTAGAGAATGGCACATCTCGACGACATCAAGACCCTCGGCGTCCTCGGCGCAGGTCAGATGGGGGCCGGCATCGCGCAGGTGGCCGCCGCGGCCGGCTTCGACGTGGTCCTGGTGGACGCGACCCTCGATCTCGCCGATCGCGGAAAGAAGAAGATCGCCGCCGCCCTGGCCCGCCAGGTGGAGAAAGGAAAGATGACCCAGCAGGCGTACACCACGCTGCTGGCGCGCATCGAGCCGTCCCAGGGCGCGGAAGACTTTCGCACCTGCGATTTCGTCATCGAGGCGGCCACCGAGAACTACGAACTCAAAGTGGCCTTGCTGAAGAAGATCGACTCCGCCCTGGCTCCGGGCAAGTGGCTGGCCAGCAACACTTCGTCGATCTCGCTCACCAAGCTGGCGGCGGCGACGTCGCGACCCGACCGGGTCATCGGGATGCACTTCATGAACCCGCCCCCGCTGATGAAGCTGGTGGAGATCGTGCGGGCGGTGCAGACCAGCGTCGAGACCTACAACCTGACCGTCCTTCTGGCCGAGAAGATGGGCAAGACCACCATCACCAGCCGCGACGCGCCCGGCTTCCTGGTCAACCGCATCCTCATCCCCATGCTCTGCGAGGCCTGCTTCGCGCTCCAGGAGGGGGTGGGGGCGCCGGAGGACATCGATACCGGGGCAAAACTCGGACTGAATCACCCCATGGGCCCTTTCGAGCTGAGTGACCTCATCGGCCTCGATACCGTACTGGCCATTGCCGACGTGCTTCATCGCGAGATCGGCGACGCCAAGTACCGCGCCCCCACCTTGCTGCGAAACCTGGTGGCCGCCGGCTGGCTGGGAAAGAAGAGCGGCAAGGGCTTCTATGTCTACGACGACAAGGGCAACCGCATGGGAAACGCGGTCTAGTCCGAGAAAGGCTCTCATGACTCTCGTCCTCGCCGTGGACGACGACCATGTCGTCACCCTCACCCTCAATCGCCCCGACAAGCTGAATGCGCTGAACGAGGAGCTCCTCCTCGAGCTGGGGCGCGTCGTCAACGGCCTCGCGCGCGATCCCGCGGTGCGCTGCGTGGTCCTGACCGGCGCGGGGGACAAGGCCTTCGCCGCCGGCGCCGACATCGCCGCCATGAGCGCGATGACCGCGGTCCGCGCCAAGCGCTTCGCCGAGATGGGGCACTCCATCGCGCAGGCCATGGAGACCGCGCCCTTCCCGGTCATCGCCGCGGTGAACGGCTTCGCGCTCGGCGGCGGATGCGAGCTCGCCCTGGCCTGCGACTTCATCTACGCCAGCGACAAGGCCAGGCTGGGGCAACCGGAGGTGAGCCTGGGGGTCATCCCCGGATTCGGCGGGACGCAGCGCCTGGCGCGTCGCGTGGGCGAGGCGCGCGCACGCGAACTGTGCATGACGGGCGACGTCGTCGGCGCCGAGGAGGCGCTGCGCATCGGGCTGGTGAACGCCGTGGTGCCGCACGCCGAGCTCCTCACGCGCGTGCGCGAGGTGGGACGGAAGATCGCCGGCAAGGCGCCGCTGGCCGTCGCCGCGGCCAAGCGCGTCATCCTGCGGGGTGCGGACGTGACGCTGACCACGGCCAACGAGCTGGAGGCCACGGCCTTCGCGGCGCTCTTCGGGACAGCCGATCAGCGCGAGGGCATGCTCGCCTTCCTGGAGAAGCGCGCCCCCAAGTTCGAAGGAGCCTGACCCGCGGAAACGGCCCGAAGCGGCGGCCAACGAGGGGATGGTCTCGGCGGACTCCCGCGGCGCGGTGAGTCCCACCTCCGCGAAGGGACGCCCTGGAGCTCTTGTTGAGCGGGCGTCCCTTCGACGTGATCTTGTCGGCGTGAATCCGGGCTAGAAGCTGCCCTGCGAGGTCACGAAGACCGAGGTCATGAGCGCCCCGTCGGTTCCGGCGAAGGTGAGGGTCGAGCCGCTCACCCCCGCCGCCACGCCGGCGTCGAACGTCGCGTAGGCCCCGGCGACCAGTCCTGCCAGGGTGGTCGGGTCGATCACCCCACTCGCGCTCTCGCTCGCGACCGCGCTTCCGCCGAGCGTCGCCTGGAGCGTCGTATCGAGGGACATGATGGAGCTCACGGTGGTCGTGTAGGCCGCCGTCGCGGTGAGCGTGGCCCCGAGGACCGTCGCGAGAAGGCCGTCCGTGGCCGGGGCGGTTCCCTGAACGGCGGTGCGCCAGGTGGCGAACGCCGCGGTGACCCCTGCGGCATCGGTGGATGCGCTGACGCCGGTGGCCAGAGCCGTGTTGGCCGCCTGCAGCTGCACCATGACGGTCGCCGGGGCGACGGCGACGGTGAACGCGTCGGTGATGGCGGCGGACGTGGCCACGCTCTCGAGCACGGCCTGCGCGTGATCGAAGGCGTCGTTCAGGTCGGTCGAGGTCGACGCGGCGTCGATGGCCACGTGCGCGCTGGTGGAGGTGTCGGTGGCCTCACTGGCTGCGGCGGCTGCGTCCAGTCCGAACTGCGTGTCGAGGGCGGCGAGCGAGGTCGTGAAGGTGGCGGTGGCGGTGGCCTGGACCGTGGCGCTGTCGTTGGCGTCGAGCGCCGCCGTGAGCGTGTCCGCTGCGCTGAGCTCGCTGGCCGCGTAGGACGTGAGGTCCACCTTGGCCGCGGTCAGCGATGCCTGCTGGCTCACCTGGGCCGTCATCGCGGCCACACCGAGCGCGTGCACGTCGGTCGTCGCCAGGCTGGCCATGTCCGCCGCGTGGGCCTGCACCACCGCCGCCGTCACGGCGTCGATGCGGGCCCGCAGTCCGACGAGATCGATGGCGGAGAGCGCCGTGCCGGACGCTGTCATGTCGAGGAGCACGGAGGCTTGCACCGAGCTCTGGGTGGTCATCGGCTGCACCGTCACCATGGCACCGGCGACCAGGGCGTCTTCCAGGATGGCGCTGACCACGACATTTCCGCTGGAATCGAGGGCCTGCACCAGGGTCGGCCCGGCGTGAACGGGCACGTCGAGCGAATACGTGCCGCCCGCAGCCACCGTCGATTGCGCCACGCTGGTGGTGCTGCCGCTGGCGTCGATGGTCGTCGCCGACACGGTCATGCTGGACGAAACCGCGCTGGGACCCCCGAAGCCGGCCGCGTCACTCCCCGTGCCGGTGGCGATGTGACCGCTGAGCGCGGTGGAGGTCGAGCCGGTGGTCTGGCCATTTCCGCCACTGCCGCTGCTGGCGCTGCAGGCCGTTGTGGCAAATAGGGAAATGAGGAGAAGATGTTTTCGCATGGTGGTGTCGATTCCTTTGTAGATGTGAACCGACCTCGCTGTGCAGCCCGTGTGCCGAAGGGCATTCTTCTCGCTATTCCCCGGCGGATGCGAGAATCGGCGATCTTCATCGCGACTCTGGTGTCTCGCTTTGCGAGCTTTGCCTCTTTGCCTGGGGAGTTTCACCTGGAGTCGGACAGTGCCGGCGTCATGCCGCGTCGTCGCATGTGTGCCGTCGCTGAAGACCGCGCAGGTTTGCCACCACCAGGACACTGTCGGTCAAAGCACCGACAGACTCCTAGAACGTCTTGTACGCGGCGATCACCGTGCCCAGCGCCGCCGTCACCACGGCCATGGCCGCGGCGGCGACGAAGGACCAGTGCGCGGCCTTGCGCAGGCGCTCCCGCCGTTCGCCCTCGAGCTTCGTGGCCGCGACGTAGGCCGCCGCGCCGGCATAGGCCAGGACCACCGCGCCGAAGGCCAGGTGCTCCTTGCGCTCGAAGAGGTACCCGATGACTCTGGCGTGCTGGAAGATCGACTGGCGCAGCCGCTCCCTGTAGTCGCCGTAGATGGCGAGGCCCAGCGCCCCGGCCAGGGTGACGATGCCCACCGCCAGGCCCACCGCGAGGTGCGCCCGGCGCGTCGTCCGGCGCAGGAGGATGGCCGGATGAGTGAGCGCGATCGCCGACAGCCAGCCGATGTGACCGTGCACGTGCTCCTGGAGGCGGACGGGATCGATGAGCGTCACCCATTCAGGGTACAGGGCCCCGGGCCACGACGGCATCGGTCGTGAATGGTCCCCCCTCTGCACTCCGTGGACCGGCCGGAACGGGACAGGGAGGCGCAAAGGAGGTCGGTCCGATGGGTGAGCATGGGACAGCGTGTCTCGGAGGTGCCAAGCCGTCACACCTGCTACGACGGGGGAGTTCGATGACCGACGACGGGGCCACCAAGACGGCGACGGAAGGCGCGAGAACCGGCGCGCACATCCTCCTCTTCGAGGACGACGACACGCTGGCCGGCCTTTTGGCGCGCGTCCTGCGCACCGAGGGCTACCACGTCGACGTGCTCGACAACGGCGACGCCGTCCCCTCGGGGTCGAAGCTCGGCCGGTACGACGTGGTGCTGAGCGACGTCCACCTGGCCAACGACACCAGCGGGCACGACGTACTCAAGCGAATCCGCGCGGCCAGCCCCACCACGCCGGTCATTCTGATGACCGCCTACGCCGACATCGAGGGGGCGATGAACGCCGTCGGCCTGGGCGCGTACGACTACCTGGCCAAGCCCATCGAGCCGACGGAGCTCAAACGCATGGTGGCCGAAGCCATCGAGCGCCGGAGGCTGGCCAAGACCGAGCCCGCCGCGCCCACCCGCGCCGACGCCCAGGCCGTGGCGCACATCGTCGGCACCACGGCGGCCATGCTCACCGTCTACAAGACGGTGGCGCACGTGGCCCCGACCACGGCCACGGTGCTCATCGTGGGCGAGAGCGGAACCGGCAAGGAGCTGGTGGCCAGAGCCATCCACGCCAAGAGCGCGCGCGCGAACAAGCCCTTCGTGGCCATCAACTGCGGCGCCCTCCCCGAGTCCATCCTGGAGAGTGAGCTCTTCGGCCACGAGCGCGGCAGCTTCACCGGCGCCAGCGCGCAGAAGCACGGCCTCTTCGAGGAGGCCAAGGGCGGCACCCTGTTCCTCGACGAGATCGGGGAAATCAGCGTCAAGATGCAGGTGCAGCTCCTGCGCGTGCTGCAAGAGGGGGAGATCCGCCGCGTCGGCGCCGCGGAGACCATCAAGGTCGACGTGCGCGTCGTGGCGGCCTCCAATCGCGACCTCAGGGGCGAGGTGGCGGCGGGCCGCTTCCGCGAGGACCTGCTGTTTCGGCTTCAGGTGGTGACCGTCACCGTGCCGCCGGTGCGCGAGCGGCGCGGCGACATCCCGTTGCTCATCAAGCACTTCATCGTGCGTCATGCCGAGCGCCTGGGCCGCCCTGCGCCCCACGTGGCCCCGGAGGTGTTCGAGATGCTGGCAGCGTACGAGTTTCCCGGCAACGTGCGCGAGCTGTCGCACATCATCGAGCGCGCCATGCTCCTGGCCCGCGAGGGCGTGATCACCGCGACCGATCTGCCGCCGGAGGTGACGCATGCGTGGACGGCGCAAGGGGCCGGCGCAGGAAGCCTGGGGACGCTCGCCGACGACTGGCCGACGCTGCAGCTCCTGGAGCGCCGCTACATCGACCGCGTCCTCTCCCGCACCGGCGGCAACAAGACGCGCGCCGCCGAGGTGCTGGGCATCGACCGGCGCACCCTGAACCGCATGTTCGCCCGCGAGCGCGCGGCGGCCACGGGGCAGCAGCTGACCGACGAGGAGCTCGACGCGCTGGAGCACGAAGACGAGGCCAAGACCTGAGCCGCTCTCTCCCCGGTCTCCACCCCACGGCGGGGGAGCCCAGCACTTGCCGCATGCCCGCCGGTCGCATCGCCGTGCCGCCGGTCAAGCAGCACACCAACTTCAGCTGCGGGGCGGCGGCGACCCTCTCCATGCTCCGGTACTGGTGCTGGGCGCGCTTCTCCCACGTCGACGAGACGGCGCTCTTTCCCGCGCTGGGCACCACCATCGCGCACGGAACGGAGCCCGAGCCCATGGTCGACTGCCTGCGCAGCGCCGGCGTGGCGGCCGAATACCGCCTCGGCGACGTGACGGTGGGGCAGCTCGAACGGGCCGTGGACGCCGGGCAGCCTCCCATCGTGGACCTGCAGGCCTGGCGCGACACCGCCCTTCCCTGGCGCGAGACCTGGGACGCGGGCCACTACGTCCTTCTCGTGGGCTACGACGCCGAGCGCCTCTTCGTCATGGATCCGAGCATCATGACGCCGGGGGCGTACGCATTTCTGCCGCGCGCCGAGCTCGACGAGCGCTGGCACGATCTGGCCGGGCCGGACGACACGCACCTCGAGCGCATGGCCATCTTCGCTCGTGGCCGCGGCCCGCACTGGGTCCCCGACGAGCCGGTGGAGACGACGGCGACGCGCCTGCTGTGATCCGCGTCTGCCCGAGGCGTTCTCTTCGGCTATAGAAGGGGCGACGTGGCCGACCTGCTCTCCACCGTCCGCGCACAGCCCACCGCCGTGGCCACGCTGCGACGCGCGCTCGCGCTGGGACGCGTCCACCACGCCTATCTCTTCGACGGACCGGACGGCGTGGGGAAGGAGCGCACGGCGTTCGGGCTGGCCCAGGCCCTGGTTTGCCAGCGGCGCTCCGACGGCGCGAGCGACGCCTGCGGGGAGTGCAGCGCGTGCACGCGCTCGGTGCCGAGGTCGGGCCAGACGCGACCCCTGCACCCCGACGTCGTGGTGCTCGAGCGCGGCCTCTACGATCCCGCCACCCTCGGCCGCCGCAGTCCGGAGACACAGGAGATCAGCATCGACCAGGTGCGCACGCTGGTGCTGGCGCGCGCCGCCTTCGCCCCGCACGAGGGCCGGGCCAAGGTGTTCCTGGTGCGGCGCGCGGAGGAGCTGAGCATCTCCGCCGCCAACGCGCTGCTGAAGACCCTCGAAGAGCCGGGCGCGCGCACGCACTTCGTCCTGCTGTCGTCGACGGCGGACGCGCTGCTGCCGACCATCCGCTCGCGAACGCAGCGGGTGCGCTTCGGCGCGCTCCCCGACGCCGTGGTGGCCGAGCTGCTGGCCGCGCGCGGCACGGAGGGTGCGCTGGCCGTGGAGATCGCCGGACTTGCAGGGGGCAGCATGACGACCGCGATGGCGCTGGGCGACCCAGAGGCCAGCGCCCAGCGCGAGCGGTTCGTGTCGCTCGCGCTCGAGGCGCTGAAGACGCGCGATCTCGGCCGGGCGCTGGAGCTGGCGGAGGAAGCGAAGAAGGGCGACCGGGCCACCCTGCGGGTGCACATCCAGGCGCTGGCCGCGGCTCTGGCGGCCCAGGGGCGGTCCTTCGCCGCGGCCCCCGACCGCCGGGCCGAGGTCGCCGCCGCGCGATACGCCCTGACGCTGGCGGCCGCCGAGCAACTCGACGGCAACGCGTCGGCGCAGCTGGCCGTCGAGGCCATGCTGATGAGGATGCGGAGCGCGTAGCCCAGCGAGGAGACGGACTACGCTTCCAGCGTCTCCTTGCCTCCGGGGAGGACGTCGTATTCCCCCTCGGTCAGCGCCGCGCCCTTCCAGGCCAGGGTCTCCGCGGTGCCCGCGACCACCAGGAGACGCAGGTTCGCCGGTCCGGCGTACTCGGCGACGATGGCGGTATCGCCCACCGTGGGGACCCCCGATCCGACGCGCGACACGCGCACCGGCAGGCGACGCGCTCGTTCGTAGCGAACGCCCTCGTGCTCCAGCGCGTGCGGCGGCTCCCGGGGCACGGCGAGAGCGCCCCGGGCGACCGGCGCGAGCCAGGTCATCCCTGCGCCCACCGCGTCCCGCACGAACACGGCGCGATCGCCCCCCGCCTCGGGTGCCACGAACAGCGCGGCCACCGGTCCGTCCTCCTCGAACAGCATCGCGCCGGCGAGCCACGCTTCGTCGCCCTCGGCGAAGCGAACGACCACGTCGCCGAGCTTGCAGGGGAAGCTCGAAGGCATCTCGGGCTCGACGCGCGCCGTGGCTCGGTCGACCCCCGATGGGCCACCGCGGCGGCGCACGCGACGCGCGATCCACCGTCCCAGCGCGACCCCTCCGACGATGATCAGCGCGTCGAAGAGAAGGGTCACCGCGACGCCCCGGCGCGTGCCGGTTCGAGGGCGAACATCTCGTGCAAGGTGCGCGCGCGCGAGGTCACTTCCAGGAGCGCGTCGCTCGCCGTCGCGGGTGGAATGAGCTCCGCGACCACGGCCACGGCGTCGGCCAGCCCCACCAGCGCGCGCGCGTTCTCCCGCGTGATTCCACCGATGGCGACCAGCGACAACCCGGCCGCGGCCGCACGCCGGCTGGCGGCACGAAGACCCTCGACCCCCACCGGAGAGTCGGGGTCTGCCTTCGTGTGCGTCTCGAAGACCGGCCCGAAGGCCACGTACGAGGGCGCCGCGGCCAGCGCCGCGTCGAGCTGCTCCAGCGTGTGCGTGGAGACGCCGACGCCGAGGCCCGGCGTGATGCGGCGCACGCGGTCGATGGGCATGTCCGTCTGCCCGACGTGCACCATGTCGCAGCCCGCGAGCAAGGCGAGATCCGGCCGGTCGTTGGCGATGAGAGGGACGCCGGCGCGATGGCACATGGGCGCGAGCTCACGCAGCAGGCCGAGGACTTCGCGCGAGGGGACGTCCTTGGCGCGAAGCTGGAGGGCCGCCGGGCCCACGCGAAGAACCGCCCGGGCAAAGGCCACCGGCTCCAGGCGCCGGACGGCCAGTGCCCCGAGATCGACGATCGCATAGAGACCGCGCATCCGAGCTCGGCTCGTAGCCGAGCCCCTACACACCCGTCAACGCCATTCGCCGGAAGGCCTGTCCCCGTCAACGCTTCCGCCTCGCACGATGCGCGGACGGCCGAGCTCGGGCGCGGGATCGATGGTGAGCACGTCGCCGCGCGCGAGCCGGTCCCAGGCCGCGTTCGCCGGGGTTGCGTCGCGGTCGAGGCGCATGGTGCGCTCCCGTCCGACCACGCGCGTGCCTGCGGACTCCAGCTCGCCGCACAGGAACGCCTCGAGCTTGCCTTTGCTGCGTATCGCCGAAGAGACGACGCGGAGGCGCGTGGCCGAGGCAGCGATGGGGACGGCGCCGCCCTGAAGACCGACGCCGTCCTTGCGCAGGACGACATAGCTGAAGGTGAGGCCTTCGCGTCGCAACCCGGCGGCTCGGGCGACGGGAACGAGCCAGGGCGGCAGGTCGACGGGGACGTCCTCGTGGCACCAGTCGGTCTCGCGTGCCAGCGCCGGGCAAGGGGCGGCGTGCAAGCAGGGGGCGAAGACGGTCGCGCCGGAGGCCACCAGGGCATCGCGCACGCGGTGCAGGTGGCGCGAGCGGTCGCGCAGGGCCGGCTCGATGACCACCAGCGACCCGTGGGGCTCGACGCGACGGTCGAGCCAGCCGGAGAGGAGCGCGGCGTGGCGCTCGGCGCGCGCGGCATCGGGGGTGCCGACATCGAGCTCGCTCAGCACCTGCCCGACCAGGACCAGGTCGAAGCGCGGCAGGTCGTCGAAGGGACCGAGCGTCCGAGTCACGGTCGTGGCTCGCAGCGCGACGTTCCCCCCGCCGGCGTCGGCCCCCACCCGCTGCCCTGCGCGTGCCTGCGCCAGGGCCGATGCCAGCTCGAGCGCCCGGGCGTCCGCGTCGATCCACGTGGCCTCCACCGCCGCCGACGCCCCGGATGCCGCCAGCGCGCGCACCACGCCCCAGGTCGTCGCGCCCAGCCCCGCGCCGATGTCCAGCACGCGTAGCACCGGCGCCCCCGCCTGCAGCGCCCCCGTGGCCACCAGCTCCCGCACCGCCGCCGCTCCCTTGGGCACGTCGCGGGGGAACGAGAAGCCCAGCCGCGCGGCGCCGGCATCCCGGATCGGCGCACGGGCCCGTGCGGCATCGTTGTAGGCCGCCGACAAGGCCGCCACGCTGGCCGCCAGCCGGCTCACCTCCCGGCTCGAGGGCCAGCCGCGCGCACGAGCCAGCGCATCGAGCGTCTCTCGCCAGTCTTCCTCCAGCGGACGCACGAGCTCCCGTCCCATCATGACGCGCTAGGAGCCCGTCGGGCAAAGCCCAACGGCCTCCGTCGTGACGATCCAGGACGCGGACGGCATTCGCCGCCGCTAGAATCACCCCGGTGAGGACGACACCGCAAGCGCGGGCGACGGTCGCCGTGGGAGCGGTGGTGCTCGATGCCATGGCGCGCGTGCTCCTGGTGCGGCGCGGGCGACCGCCGGGAAAGGGCGACTGGACGCTCCCCGGAGGCCGCGTGGAGACCGGTGAAGCGCTGGACGAGGCGGTGGCGCGGGAGGTCCGCGAAGAGACGGGCGTCACCGCGCGGGTGGTGTGCGGGCTGGGGGTGGTGACCGTCGCGCGCGAGGGGTTCTCCTACGCCATTCACGAGCACCTTCTCGTGCCGCTGACCGATGCGCCTGCGCCGACCGCCGGCGACGACGCCGACGACGCGCGCTGGGTCTCCCGGGACGCGCTGGCCGCGCTGGGGGTGCGCGCCGAGGCCCTGGCGGTCATCGACCTCGGCCTCATGGAAGCTCGAGCGCGTCACCTCGTGCCTTGACGCGCCCTGCGATCCTGCGCGAAGGACGGATGCCCATCATGCGTCGAAAGAGCCTCTTCGCCGGTGCGATCCTGATGTCCCAGTCCGTCGAGTTGGGCTGCGCCCGGGTCGCGCCTCCGCCGTCGGCTCCTCCCAGCGCGGACGCCGCCTTGTCCCGGATGCACGCGACGTTCGCCTGCGCCAACGCCGTGCAGGCCAGCGCGAAGATCGACCACTTTGGCGAAGAGGGGCGGGTGCGCGGCGACCTGATGCTCTTTGCCGCGCGTCCGGCCCGCCTGCGCATGGACGTGGTGAGCCCCTTCGGCGCCGCCCTGGCCACGCTGACCAGCGACGGCCAGCGCTTCGGCTTCGCCGACCTCCGCGCCAGGACCTTCTTCACCGGCCCCGCGGCGGCCTGCAACATCGCGCGGCTGACCACCGTGCCGGTGCCCGGACACGTGATGGTGGGGCTCCTCCGCGGAGAGGCGCCGGTCCTCAAACACGACGCCGCAGGGACGACCCTGACCTGGGACACGCACGGCTGGTGGACGCTGACCATCGCCGGCACCCGGCAGGCGCGGGAGGAGATCCACCTCGCGCCGCGTCCCGACGACTGGGGCCGACCCTGGGAACAGCAGCGCATGCGCGTGCTCGATGTGCGCGTGGTGCAGCAGGGCTACGTGCTCTACCACGCCGAGCTGAGCGACCACGCCAGCGAGCCCACCGCAGGGCCGCGCCTCGACCCGGACAACCTCGAGCCGCCCACGCCCCCCAGCGGTCCGGCGTGCGATGCCGAGGTCCCGCGCAGGATTCACGTGGAGGTGCCGGTGCCCGAGGCCGACGTCCGCTTCGTGTACCAGCAGCTGTCCTGGAACCCTCCGCTGCTGGCGGGGACCTTCGATCAGCCGGTACCGCCCGGGATGCGCGTGGAGACGGTGACATGCCCGGAGTGAAGTGCCGCCAGGAGCGCGCCCGGTGAATCGGTGATGAGCGTCTTCACGCCGAGGGCCGCCAGGTCCCTCGCCTCGGCGGGGTCGTTCACCGTCCATACGCCGAGGCGCAGGCCGCGACCGAGGTAGCGGGCCAGAGCGTCCGGCTGCGTCTGGGTTCGCTGGAGGTGCAAGGCGTGAGCGAAGGGGGGCCGAGCCAGGGACGTCGGCACCCGCGGGCGCTGATCGCGCGAGGTGAGCAGCGCGCGTCGAATCCCCGGGAAGGCGACGGCGGCGGCGGCGAGCAAGAGCGGATCGAAGGAGGAGAGCAGGACGTCGCTGCGCGTGCTGCGGAGGACCGGCCGCAACCGGGCGACCAGGGCGAGGCGATCGGGGACGTCGTGCTTCATCTCGACGTTCACGGCCATGTCTCGCTCGAACGCCCAGGCCAGCGCCTCGGCCAGCGTCGGTACGCCGCCGGCGCGCAGCTCGGCCAGCGGCGCGAGGGTCGGATCGTGGATCACCACCGCCTCGCCCGTACCGCAGGTCCGGACGTCGAGCTCGATCGCCCGCGCTCCCTGGGCGCGCGCCTGCTCGAACGCCGCCAGGGTGTTCTCGCGCGGCCATCCCGCGCCGCGACCGCCGCGGTGCCCGACCACGAGCACCCCGGCGCTCTGCCAGGCGCTCACCTCGCCAGCTCGGCGGCGATGGACTGCACCAGCCCCTTCGCCTCCTCGACCCGGTCCGCGGCGAGCGAGATGGCGCCCACCACCGGATGCCCGCCGCCGCCGTGCCGTTCGCAGATGGCGGCGATGTTGTGCCGCCGCGCGACGGGAGACCAAGGGTTATACCCGATGCTGATCTTGCATTTGCTCTTGGAGCGGCTGAGCAAGATGGAATACGCGCTCTCCGGGAAGAGCGCATAGGTCACGAACTTTCCCGCGGCGTCGATGAGCTGATCGCTCACGTCGACCACCACCACGTCGCCATCTCTCCGGGCGCGCTGCTCCACGAGCTTCACGAAGGCTTCGTGCGCCTGGCCCAGGGGCA
>Ga0302314_10002891_pt1 | contig 31871 bp, 27 predicted proteins | sample III_Palsa_N2_3_FD_200533 | JGI IMG/M metagenome (GOLD analysis project Ga0302314, IMG submission 200533) | Peat permafrost microbial communities from Stordalen Mire near Abisko, Sweden - III_Palsa_N2_3 | ecosystem: Environmental > Terrestrial > Soil > Palsa > Peat permafrost | place: Sweden... | reverse complement strand
AGCCCGAGATCTACTTCACGACACCGCACTTCAAGGGCTACCCCGCGGTACTGGTGCGACTCGATCTGATCAGCGTCGAGGAGCTCGACGAGCTGATCGTCGATGCCTGGCTGGTGCGGGCGCCGAAGCGGATCGCCGACGCATATCTAGAATCGGCCACCCCGATGGCCGCCGGACACCGCCCAGTAGACCCACGCGCCTCTTTCCCGAGTCTTGAGGAAGGCGTGCTCGCGCGCTGGCGCGAACGGGATGTCTTCGAGCAGTCGATCGAGCGGCGGCGCGGCGGACCTCGCTGGGGCTTCTTTGAGGGGCCGCCGACCGCGAACGGAGCGCCGGGCGTGCACCACGTACTGGCGCGAGTGTTTAAGGACATCTTTCCTCGGTACCGCTCGATGTGCGGTTACCACGTGGACCGCAAGGCCGGCTGGGACTGCCACGGACTGCCGGTCGAGCTGGCGGTCGAAGCCGACCTCGGTCTGACCTCAAAGGTCCAGATCGAGGAGTACGGGATCGCGGAGTTCAACGCTCGCTGCCGTACCAAGGTGCTCAGCCACATCGATGACTGGATCAAGTTGACCGAGCGGATCGGCTACTGGGTCGACACCGACAACGCCTACAAGACGCTCGACCCGAGCTACGTCGAGTCGGTCTGGTGGGCGCTCAAGACGATCTACGAGAAGGGTCTGCTGTTTGAGAAGTTGAAGGTTGTGCCGTACTGCCCGCGTTGCGGCACGGCGCTGTCTTCTCACGAACTCGGCCAGCCGGGGGCCTACCAGGATGTGGTTGACGAGTCGGCCTACGTGATCCTGCCGAGCGCCAGAGGCAAGCTCGTGGTCTGGACGACAACGCCTTGGACGCTTGTCTCCAACGCCGCGGTCGCGGTTGATCCGGAGCTGACCTACGTGCGTACCGGCGAGGACTTCATCGTCGCTGAGGCCCTCGCCGAGAAGCTCTTTGGCTCCGAAGTCGAGATCGCCGAGCGTTTCCCCGGTTCGTCATTGGTCGGACTCTCCTACGAGCCGCCATTCGATTTCATCCCGGCGAGCGCCTACGGCGACAAGGGCCACACGGTGCTCGCCGCTGAATTTGTCACCGCGCAGGACGGCACCGGGCTGGTCCACACCGCGATCGCCTTCGGCGAGGATGACTTTCAGCTGGGCGAGAAGAACGGCTTGGCGGCGATCAACCCGGTGCGCGGCGACGGTACGTATGACGAGCGGATCGGCATCTACGCCGGACGCAACGTCAAGGACGCCGACGCCGACCTGATCGAGGATCTGCGCGGGCGTGGCCGGCTGTTGAAGTCCGAGCCATACGAGCACTCGTACCCGCACTGCTGGCGCTGCAACACGGCTCTGCTCTACTACGCCAAACCCTCGTGGTACATCGCCACCAGCCAGATCAAGGACCGGCTGCTGGCCTCAAATGAGTCGGTCAACTGGCAGCCACCGGGGGTCAAGCACGGGCGCTTTGGCAAGTGGCTTGAGGGCAACGTCGACTGGGCGCTCTCCCGCGAGCGCTACTGGGGCACGCCGCTGCCGATCTGGCGCTGCTCGGCCGGGCATCTGCACGTGATCGGTTCGCTCGATGAACTGCGGTCGCTCGCCGGCGTTGAGCTCGAGGACCCACACCGCCCGTTCGTCGATGACATCACATTCGGGTGCACTCAAGAGGGCTGCGCAGCCGAGATGCAGCGCGTGCCTGAGGTGATCGACGTCTGGTTTGACTCGGGCTCGATGCCGTTCGCGTCATACCGGTCGCCGCACGCCGGGACCGAAGAGTTCGAGGCGCATTTTCCGGCCGACTACATCTGCGAGGCTCTCGACCAGACACGCGGCTGGTTCTACTCGATGCTCGCCGTCTCAACGCTGTTGTTTGATCAGAGCTCGTATCGCAACGTCGTTTGCTTGGGCCTGATCAACGATGAGAACGGCCAGAAGATGAGCAAGTCCCGCGGCAACATCGTCGAGCCCTGGGATGTCATCAACCGGTTCGGCGCCGATGCGCTGCGCTGGTACTTCTTCACTTCCAAGTACCCGTGGGACGGCTACCGCTTCTCGATGGAGGGGCTCTCTGAGACCGTGCGCCAGTTCATGCAGCTCTGGAACACCTACGGGTTCTATGTGCTTTATGCGAACGCCAACGGCGTCGAGCGGCACTCTCCGTCGTTGGAGGAGGTCCAGGCCCAGGACGACCTCACCGAGCTCGATCGTTGGGTGCTCTCGCGGCTGCAGGCCACGGTCGCCGCCGTACGAGAGTCGCTCGATGCCTTCGACGCGACGCTCGGCGGGCGCACGATCGCTGAGTTCGTCGATGAGCTCTCCAACTGGTATGTGCGCCGTTCGCGGCGCCGGTTCTGGGACGGAGACGCGGCCGCGTTCGCGACGTTGCACCACGTGCTGACCACCGTCGCGAAGCTGCAGGCGCCGTTCACCCCCTTCATCGCCGATGAGATCTACGACAACCTCGACGGCTCCGAGCCGAGCGTGCACCTCTGCGACTTCCCGGTTGCCGGTGAACGCGACCGCGGACTCGAGGATGCGATGGCGGTGGCCCGCGAGACCGTGCGTCTCGGGTTAGCCGCCCGCGGGCAGGCCAAGCTCAAGGTTCGACAGCCACTGCACGCCGCGGTGATCGTCGCAACCGGCGCGGAGCGCGAAGCAATCGAGCGGTTGGCAGAGATCGTGCGCGACGAACTCAACGTGCGCGAGCTGCGATTCGTGTCAGAGGCTGATGAGCTTGGCGAGGTTGAGGTCAAGGCCAACTACCGGACGCTCGGCCCGCGCTTTGGCAAGCAGATGCCGATGGTTGCCGCCGCCATCGCCGGGCTCGACGGCCGTCACGTATCGGCGGCGATCCGTGACGGCGGCACGATCGGGATCAACGTCGGTGGCGTCGACCACACCCTCAGCGCCGAAGATCTGCTGATCTCAATGAAGCCTCTGGAGGGCTATCAGGTTGAGCGCGAAGGCCAACACGGTGTCGCGCTCGAGCTTGAGATCGACGAGTCGCTGCGGGTCGAGGGCTGGGCACGTGAGATCGTCCACGCCGTCCAGGCCGCCCGCCGTGCCGCGGATTTCGACATCTCCGACCGGATCGACCTTGGGCTGCTGGGCGATGAGAAGCTGCTTGCCGCCGCCCGCACCCATGAGCGGTACATCCGCGGCGAGACACTCGCACGGGCGATCAGCTTCGGCGCGTTGCCGGCCGACGCCGTCGAGTCGGACGCTGTGATCGACGGCCTCGAGCTCCGAATCGCGGTCAGGCGAATCTAGGCCCGATGACGCCGCCGCCCGTGATCGACCTGAACGCGGATGTCGGTGAGCGGCCTGGGAGTGCAGGTATCGCCCTGGACGCGGCGATCATCGCGGCAGTTTCAAGCCTGAACGTCGCCTGTGGTTTCCATGCCGGCGACGCCGAGACGATGCGCGCCGTCTGTGAGATCGCGGTCGCCAAGCGCAAGTGTCTCGGCGCGCACGTCTCCTACCTCGACCGCGAGGGCTTCGGACGCCGCGACCGGGAGGTTGAACCCGAGGTCCTGCGCGAGCACATAGCTCAACAGATCCGAGCTCTGCGGATCACGGCCACGGCCGCCAGAGGCACAGTTCTATACGTCAAGCCACACGGGGCGCTCTACAACCGAGCGGCCGTCGACCGGTCGTGCGCGGAGGCGATCGCTGACGCGATCGCCTCCGTTGACAGCGAGCTCAAGCTCCTCGGCCCGCCCGGCTCGCGGCTGCTCGCGGCCGCCGCGGCCCACGGACTCGAAGCCTTTGCCGAGGGCTTCCCGGACCGTGGCTACCGGGCTGACGGCACGCTGATGCCGCGCGGCGAACCCGGCGCGGTGCTCGAACACGCCGCCGCCGTGGAGCAGGCCCAGCGACTCGCGGACCAGGGACGCGTCCGCTCGCTCTGCATCCACAGCGACACGCCTGGCGCGGCCGAGCTCGCGGTCTCGGTGCGCAACCGATTGATCGGCGGCGGCTTTCAGATTCGCCCATTCGCATGAGCGAGATCTTCAAGATCCGTGCCGTGGGCGACCAAGGCGTGCTGCTCGAACTCAAGGACAACGTTGCCGTGCACGCGGTCGCTGCAGCGGCACGCGAGCGCTTTGGCGACCAACTGACCGAGATCGTGCCCGGGCATCGCACGCTGTTGCTCGTCAGCCCGGTCGAGCGCGCGAGACCGGACTTTTCAGTGCTCGCGACCGTTGCCGCTGCTGCCTGCGGCGGCGCGGGAAACCACCCCACCGATCAGCCGGATGCAAGCGTGATCACGATTCCAGTCCGCTACGACGGTGAAGACTTGGTAGCGGTCGCGCAGGCACTCGAGGTCGACCGCGAGCGGGTCATCGAGCTGCATTGCCAGGCCGTCTACACGGTTGCATTCATGGGCTTCGCACCGGGCTTTCCGTATCTGGTCGGACTTCCGCCCGAGCTTGAACTGTCCAGACGCGACGCGCCGAGGCTGGAGGTCCCAGCCGGTTCGGTGGCGGTGGCCGCGGCGTATTGCGGCATCTATCCGCGCGCTTCTCCTGGCGGCTGGAACCTGCTCGGCCGGACGAACGTGACGCTGTTTGACCCTGAGCGTGAACGGCCGGCACTGTTGGCGCCTGGGGATCGCGTCCGCTTCGAACCGGCATGACGACGGTTGAGGTCATCTCGCCGGGTGCGCTGACGACGATCCAGGACCTGGGGCGTCCGGGCTGGGCATACGTCGGCGTACCGCGCTCCGGTGCGGCCGATCGCAAGTCCTTCAAGGGCGCGAACCTGCTGGTTGGCAACGAGCTAGGCGCGGCTGCGCTCGAGACCACGATGGCAGGGCCGCGACTGCGGTTCGGCGGTCCTACGACAGTGGCGCTGACCGGGGCGGTCGTCGACGCCCGCGTCGACGACCGCCCCGTGTCGATGAACACCGCTTTCGAAGTGAGCGAGGGCGAGACCTTGAAGGTCGGCAACGCCAAGTCCGGTTTGAGAACCTACATCGCCTTCGCGGGTGGAATTGACCTGCCGCTGGTGCTCGGCAGCGCGGCCACCGACACGCTCACCGGCCTAGGTCCGACAGCGCTTGCGCGAGGCGACATGCTGAGGCTCGCGGCTGGAAGCGGCGCGCTTCCCTCGGTGATCTCGCCCGCGCTCTCACTGCCAGCGGCACCTGAGCTGCATGTTGTGCTCGGCCCCCGCGACGACTGGTTCACAGCCGCCGCCGTCACCCGGCTAACGAGCGAGCCCTTCACGGTGACCCCCGCCTCAAACCGCATCGGTCTGCGTCTTGACGGCCTGCCGTTGGATCGCGCCCGCACCGATGAGCTGCCCTCCGAGGGCTTGGTGCCGGGCGCGATTCAGGTCCCACCGGCCGGTCAGCCTATCCTGCTGCTGGCAGACCACCCCACCACCGGCGGCTACCCGGTCATCGCAGTGGTGGTCGAGGCCCACATGCTGATCGCCGCCCAGCTGCGCCCCGGTCAGTCGTTGCGCTTCACCCTTTAGAAGCGTCTAGAGCTGGCGCCGGCTCTGCATGAACCCGGCGAAGATCAGCCAGACGGCAAATCGTACCGGCGAACCCCTAACCAGCGATCGCTGCGCTGGCCCTGAGCGCACGCCACTGCTCAGCACGGATCGCCCAACGCTCGTGGTCACGCCATTCACCATCGAGCTTGAGGTAGTTCTCAGAGAACCCTTCGCGCACGAACCCTGAGCGCTTCGCCAGGGCGATTGAACGCTCGTTGGCGGGCTGGATGTTGGCCTCGATGCGATGGAGATCGAGCTTGGTGAAGGCACGCGCCAGCAGCAGTTGCATGCCCTCGGTCATGTAGCCCTGGCCAGCGTAGGCCGCGACGCTGCCGTACCCGAGGTATGCACTCTGGAAGAACCCGCGCACGATCTCACCGAGGTTGAAGAAGCCGACGATCACGCCATCTTCCAGACGGCAGACGAAGCTCGGATCGAAACGCTCATCGCGTGTGCGCTCGATCAAGCGGCCGAACTCGACCGGCGTTCTGACCCCGGTAATCCACGGATAGTGGAACTGCTCGCTGGCGCGCATCGCCGCAATGAACTCATCGCGGTCGGCGTCATTCGGCGTTCTCAATAGGACTCTCACGGCCGCTCCTGCGGAAATCTCGCATTTTTCTCACACCATTTTCAACAGAGTGCTGGATCGTTGCGCGCGGGGTAGGCGTGGCTTACGGCTACGCGCGCTCCAGATCATCTCCGTGGTCCAACCAACCGAAGGAAAGGATGTAGATGACGATTGACGCGATTCCCTCGGGGGCACCAAGCCTGTCGTCTACTCAGCTCGAGCAGATGGCGACGAACCTGATCAATGGCACACAGCCAACTCCCCCGTCGGGCGGTGGCGATTCCTCGCAGGGTGCAAGCCCTTCGGGTCCTTCGCTGACGAACACCGCCCAACTGCTCGGCGTCTCACAGAGCCAGCTGAGCAGTGATCTTCAGTCAGGGACCACCTTGTCGGAGCTGGCTGAAGAGAACGGGGTTTCGAGCAGCGAGCTGTTGAGCTCGGTCGAATCGGACCTGACCGCGGATGCTCCGCAAGGCGCGCCGAGTCTGTCCTCGGACCAGCTCCAGCAGTTGGCAACCAACATCATCAACGGCACCGGCCCGTCGAGCTCGAGCTCGACGGCCAGCAGCAACCTCAGTGCGCTCTCCGACGCCACCGGCGTCAACTCAAGCGTGCTGTTGACCCAACTCTCGTCCGGCACTGACCTCAGCAACCTGCTCGAGGCGCCAGGACAGACGGGCTACGGGAGCACCGTGGCCGGCACGCTCGACGGCGGCGTCGCCGTCGACGAATACGCATAACCCAAACCACCAGCTACCGGACAACCACCAGCCACCCGAAAGGCTCCCGATCCAGCAATCGGATCGAGCCTTAAACGCACCTGGGGGGCGACCTAGAACCAATCGCAGAAGCGCCTTGGGTCTAGGTCGCCCCCCAGGGAGCGTGAAAAGGACTAGGCGAGTGCCGGAGCGATCTCAGCCTCGAGGCGCTTCTTGGGGTATGCCCCAGTGACGCGCTTGACCTCCTGGCCGTTCTTGAAGACGATCAGGGTCGGGATCGACAGCACGTTGTACTGGATCGCCGTCTGCTGGTTCTCGTCGGTGTTCATCTTCGACACCTTGAGCTGGCCGGCCTTCTCCTCAGCGATCTCCTGGACAACCGGGGCGACCTGACGGCACGGGCCGCACCAGGGGGCCCAGAAGTCGACGAGCACAGGAACGTCTGACTCAAGAACTTCAGCTTGGAAGTTGTTGTCGGTGACTTCGGAAACGCTGCCAGCCATGGGGGCTCCTCGGAAAGCTTTTGTTGTACTTCAAAAAGTGTAGCGTGGGTGTTACAGACCTCGACATCGACCCCCGGCAAGCGTCATGCTGTTGCGGCAATGGCACCTGCCGCCGGAGTCTCCACTGGAATCATCCGCTTTCGCAAGCGTCCTGTCCGAACTTCCGGGACGCGCTCGCTCTGGTTACGCGAGGAGCTCGGCAACTCCCAGCCTTACGAGTACAAGCACTTCGAAGGCCATGCGAAGACCGATGTCTGCATTGTCGGCGGCGGCTTTACGGGATTGTGGACCGCGCTGGAGATCAAGCGGATCGCCCCAGGCACGGACGTCACGCTGGTCGAGGCCGATATCTGCGGCAGCGGCGCCAGCGGTCGCAACGGCGGCTTTGCACTGACCTGGTGGGCGCACTTCTCACAGCTGCTGCGACTCTGCGGCCCCGAGGATGCGCTGAAGCTCTGCCAGCGAGCAGAACGCGCCGTCCAGCAGATTGGTGAGTTTGCGGAAGCCAACGGCATCCCGGAGGCAGTGCAGATGAGCGGCTGGGTCTGGGCCGCGACCAACGCCAAGCAGGTCGGCGACTGGGAGCAGACGCTTGAACTGCTGGAACAGTTCGGCCAGACGCCGTACCAGCGGCTCAGCCGTGAGGAGGTTGCCAAGCTGGCCGGATCGCAGCAGCACCTCGACGGGGTGTTCGAGCCGATCTCCGCGTCAATTCAGCCGGCCAAGCTCGCACGCGCGTTGGCGCGCGCCGCCCGCGCCGCCGGCGTCCACATCTACGAGCACTCGCAGGTTGCGGCGATCGAATATGGACCGCACACAAGCGTCGTGCTTGAACGCGGCTCGATCACCGCCGACCAGGTGGTGCTGGCAGTCAACGCCTGGGCCGCGCAGATACCTCAGATCGGCGCCGGCTTGATGGTGGTCGCCAGCGATGTGATCGCGACCGAGCCGATCCCCGATCGACTGGCAGCGATCGGCATGGACCGCGGTGTCTGCGTATCGGACAGCCGGCGACTGGTCCACTACTACCGCCCGACCGTGGATGGTCGGATGGTCTTTGGCAAGGGCGGAGGCGCGCTCGCCTACAACAACCTGATCACTGGAAAGTTCGACCACCCCGGACGTCGCACCGCGATGATCCGCAGCCAGATGATCCGGACCTATCCGACGCTCTGGGACGTGCCGATCGCGGATGCCTGGAGCGGACCGATCGACTACTCGCTGAACGGCCTACCGTTTTTCGTGCGGCTCCGCGACGCGCCGAGCGTGGTTGTCTGCGCCGGCTTCTCCGGCGACGGCGTCGGCCCCTCGCGACTAGCAGGAGAGGTGCTTGCCGAGATGGCCACCGGCATCGGTGATGGCGGCCTGCCGAAGGCGCTGCGCACGGTGCCGAGCGCACAACTGCCGCCCGAACCACTGCGTTATATCGGCGGGCACCTGGTCTACGGCGCGGTAGTGCGCAAGGAGCGCGCGGAGGATCTGAACCTCAAGCCGCGTCGACTCGACACCCTGCTGGCGTCACTCGACCCCACTGGCTAGGACAATCCCGTAGGACCGACGTTGACTGATCCGACTAACACTGAGATAGCCGCCGCGCTCGATCAGCTCGGCGACCTGTACGAGCTCGACGGCGCCGTGATCCACCGCATCGTCGCCTACCGCAACGGGGCCAAAGCAGCCCGGGAGGCATCTACCTCAGTCAGTCAGCTCGCGCGCGACGGTCGCGCCACCGAGCTGCCCGGGATCGGCTCGACGCTGCAGGAGAAGATCCTCGCGTTGGCGCAAACCGGCGAGATCCCCGCCCTCCAGAAACTGCGTGCGAAGTTCCCGCCCGGGCTGGTGGAGATGACCAAGCTGCCCGGGCTTGGCCCCAAGCGCGCCCGGCGTCTGTACGAGGAGCTCCAGATCGACTCGCTCGCCAGCCTGCGCGCCGCCGCCGAGGAGGAGCGGATCCGGGCGCTCAGCGGCTTTGGCGCGAAAGCCGAGGAGCAGCTACTCGCAGCGCTCGATGCCTACGAAGCGAGCGGCCCCCAGACCCGCACGGTTCTGAATAAGGCGCTGGCCGTCGGCGAGGAACTGCTGCAGGCGATCAGGGAGCACCCGGCAACGGTTCGCGCTGAGTTCGCCGGATCGGCCCGGCGAATGGCGGAGAGCGTCAAGGACTTGGACATCGTCGCGACGGCGTCCGATCCGGCGGCGCTGGCGCGCGCCGCCGTCGAGCTACCGCAGGTCGAAGCGGCCTCGAATCCCGGCGACAACGCCGTGCGCCTTCGCACCCACGCAGGCCTCAACGTCGACCTGCGCATCGTTGAACCAGACCAGTTCGGCAACGTGCTCCAGCATCTGACCGGCTCCAAAGAGCACAACGTCGCGCTGCGCGACTTCGCCGTACGACGCGGCCTGCACATCTCCGAGTACGGCGTACTCGACGACGCCACCGGCATCACGCACCGCTGCCCAACCGAGCAGGAGGTCTACGCGCTGCTGGGTATGGCCTACATCGAGCCGGAACTGCGAGAGAACCGAGGCGAACTGGAGGCGGCGCTCGAGGGCAAGCTGCCTGAGCTGATCACGCTCGCCGATCTCAAAGGTGATCTGCACGCACACACGACGGCATCCGACGGCACCGCGTCGATCGAGGAGATGGCTCTGGCCGCGAAGGGCTTCGGTTACGAATACCTCGCGATCACCGACCACTCCGCATCGATGGGCTTTGGCGCCGACGTCTCCGACGATCAACTCCGGCGCCAGATCGAACTGGTCCGCAGGGCAGACGCCGAGATCGACGGGATCAAGCTGTTGGCCGGCTCCGAGGTCAACATCTTCCCGGACGGTTCGCTCGACTACCCGGACGAGCTGCTGGCGAAGCTCGATTGGGTAGTCGCCAGTGTTCACACGTCGTTCCGGATGAACTCAAAGGACATGACCGAGCGAGTCATCTCCGCGATCGAGCATCCCTACGTCGACTGCATCGGGCACCTCACCGGTCGCAAGATCGAGCAGCGGCGGCCTTACGAGCTCGACTTTGAGGCGGTGGCCGCAGCCGCAGCCCGCACCGGGACGATGCTCGAGATCAACGCCAACCCCGATCGCCGTGACCTGAACGAGCTACACGCTCGCGCAGCTTCGGCGGCGGGGGTTCAGATCGTGATCGACACCGATGCTCACCGAGTGGATGGCTTTGCGGTCGCGCGCTATGGGATCGCCACAGCGCGCCGCGCCTGGCTCACTCCGAGCCAGATTGCGAATACACAGCCGTGGGCGGAGTTTGCACCGCTGCGGTGCCGGCTTCGCCACGGGTCTGGATCCTGAAGAACCAGGCAAGACCCCCGAGCGTGCCGATCAGCGCGATCCAGAAGTTCAGGCGCATGCCAAGGATGTGAACCGAATAGTCGATCCTCAAGGTCTCCTCGAAGATCCGGAAGGCCGAATAACCGGCGACGTAGAGCGGGAACAGCGCTGGTGGCCGGATCTTGCCGCGGTTGTCGAGCCAGATCAGCACCGCCGCCAGTGACAGATTCCAGATGATCTCGTAGAGAAAGGTCGGCTGGAAGGTGGCGTACTGGGCGTATCCAGGCGGGCGATGGGCGTAGGAGATCTGAACCGCCCAGGGCAAGCTGGAAGGTTTGCCGAACAACTCCTGATTGAAGTAGTTCCCGATCCGCCCGATTGACTGCGCCACGAGCAGCGCCGGCGTGCAGGCGTGCATGAAGCGGTAGACGTCTGCCCACGCGAGGTGTTTGCGCAGGTACCAGACTCCGACCGCAACGCCGGCGGCGATCCCACCCCAGATGCCCAGGCCGCCGTCCCAGATCGCGAAAGGCCCCCACCAGTGATCGGGCATCTGGCTCGGCGTCGTGATCAGAAAGTAGATCCGTGCGCCGATCAGCCCCGCTGGGAAACCCCATTTGGCCACCTCGTAGACGATGTCTGGGTTACCACCGGCCTTCGCCCACCGTCGCCGCGTGATCAGGATCGCCGCGGTGACCGCGAAGACGTAACAGATCCCATAGGCATGGAAGAACAGCGGCCCGATGTAAAAGCCGTTGTCAGCCGGGCTGGGGATCGATGCGAACGGCGTCATTCAGAGCCGATGCTGTCACGCATGTCGCCCAGCGACACCGCTGGGTCGCTGGACCACGCCGAACTCAGTCAGGTTATTCGACCTGAATCCTGGCGTGCGAACGAGCTTGATCGGGCGCAGCGGCGAGGTGTGGACGATGTAGAAACGAGCACCGTCACGCTCCTCAATCGCCGTGACCGCAGCCGACTGGCGGCGCCAGGCGAGCGCCGGAATGATCGCGAAGCCGGCGGCGATCGCCGGTACCTGCGGGTAGGCAAATGCGATCAAGCCGGGTCCGACCGTGACGATCAAGAGTGGCCAAAGACGGTTGAGCATTGTGCGTCCCGGGTTGACCTCTGGCAGGCTCGCCTGCGTGCGGGCGCTGGCGAGCAGAGTCGCGATCTCACGCGTGGTCGAATGCCCACGCCCGAACCAGACGCCGAGCACGATCGCCGCGAGCCACCAGATCGCCGCAATCGGTACGAGCAGGGTGTCGCTGTTGCCGTTGGCCCCGATCAGTGTCAGGACGGCGAGCAGACTGGCCGACGCTCCGCTGAGCAGGATCGTGCTGCGCAGGAACTCGGGGAACCGCATCTGCTACGCGCCGTCACCGACGAGCGCGGCCAACAGATCCTGCATCCCTCCAGGACCGTCGACGACGATGTCGGCCTGCTGCTCGATCTCCGGCGGGCCATCTGCAGAACGCACCCCCACACAGATAGCTCGGCCGATCTGACCTTGTTCCTGCAAGTCACGCAGCACCCGAAAGGCGTCGAGGTCGGTGGTGTCATCACCCGCGTAGAGGGCGGCTCCGATGGTCCGGCCCTCCAGCAGCGACGCGATTCCCTGGCCCTTGTCGATCCTCACGGGAGGGCGCACCTCCATCACCTTGCGGCCCCAATGGACCTCAAGGCCCTGCTCCGAAGCGTGCGCGGCGATCGCGTCAACGGCCTCGCGAGCCGCCTGCTCGTCCGGGGAGCCGCGCCAGTGAAACGCGATGATCGCGCGCTTGTCCTCAATGCGCACCCGGCGACGTTGCAGTTCCATCGTGTCCGCCTCGCGGCGGAAGGCGTCGATCTTGGGACACCAGCTCTCCAGTGCGGGATCGAGCACTGCCTCTGTCCAACCGGCGCCGAGCATCTCCGCTCCGTGCGAGCCGACGTAGGTGATGGCCCCGATCGCAACCATCGCACGGGCATCCGAGGCCCGGCGGCCGCTCACGCAGGCCAGTAGCCCGTAGCGCCGTGAGATCGAGATCATCAACTTCCGAGTCGCTTCCGGCACGCCGGCTTCAGCGGCGTTGTCGACGATCGGGGCGAGCGTCCCGTCGATGTCCAGAAGTACTGCCGAACCGGTGGGGTCCGATCTGAGCGGCGCTAGCGCCTCATGGAAGAGCGCTGACGTCACAGTAATAGTATGCCCGCTCGTGAGCTATCCAGATCCGGTCGTGCTGCTGCATGGACAGCCTGGTAGTGCCCGGGACTGGGATCTTGTGCTCCCTCACCTGGCCAACCAGGCGCCGGTTCTGGCTTTCGACCGCCCTGGTTATGACGGCATCAGCGAGCCGGGGGGCATCGAACACAGCGCTCGCGCCACCGTCGCGCGGATGGATGCCGAGGGCATCGAGCGCGCCACAATCGTCGGCTTGAGCTTCGGCGGTGGGGTCGCCGCCTGGCTCGCCGCACACGATCCTGAGCGAGTACAGGCACTGGTACTGATCTCGGCCGCCGCGAATCGCGCGGCGCTGCTTCCCGTCGACCGAGTCCTGGCAGCACCGATCGCCGGCCGCATCGCCAGCGGCGCGCTGGTATCGGGGCTCGGCCTCGCACTCAGCTCGCGGCGGTTTCGCGAGCGCTTCTCAGAGCGACACGCCATACCCGCTGACTTCCTGCAGGTAACCGGTCAGCGCATGCGGACCGGCGCAGCGAGGCGTGCGTTCCTGGTAGAACAGCGCGCAATGCTGAAGGAACTCCCCATGCTGGAGGAGTTACTGCCGACGATCACCTCGCCGACGACGGTCATCGTGGGAACCGCCGACTCGGTGGTCGGCGCCGAATCGGGGCGCCTGCTCGCTGCACAGATCCCCAATGCCACGCTGATCGAGATTCGAGGCGGGAGCCACACGCTCAGCGCCACGCACGGACCGCGCGTCGCCGAGCTGATTCTTGCCGCGATGGCGGCCGCGACGCAGACGCAATGAGCGCTGCGACGCAAGAACCCGCCGCTGCCGCCCACAAGAGCGTGGCGGTCGTCTTCACGGGCTTGATGCTCGTGATGCTGATGGCGGCACTGGACCAGACGATCGTCTCAACCGCGCTGCCGACGATCGTCGGCGACCTCGGCGGCCTCAGTCACATCTCCTGGGTGGTGACCGCCTACCTGCTGGCGCAGACAGCGGTCACGCCGGTCTACGGCAAGCTCGGCGATCAGTACGGACGCAAGGTGGTGCTGCAGTTCGCGCTGGTGCTGTTCCTGATCGGCTCGGCGCTCTGCGGGTTGGCGACGAGCCTGACCGAGCTGATCGCCTTCCGGGCCCTGCAGGGGCTGGGTGGCGGCGGCCTCATGGTCGGAGCGATGGCGGCCGTCGGCGACGTCGTCTCGCCGCGCGACCGTGGCAAATACCAGGGGGTGTTTGGCGCGGTCTTCGGGCTCGCCAGCGTGATCGGCCCGCTACTCGGCGGCTTCTTCACCAGCAGCCTCAGCTGGCGCTGGATCTTCTATGTGAACGTGCCTGTCGGGATCGCGGCGTTCGTGGTCTTGGCCGCGACGCTGCCGTCAAAGCGCGGAGACATTCACCACAGCATCGACTACGTTGGCGCTTCACTGCTGGCGGCTGCCCTGATCGGGATCGTCCTGCTCTGCACGCTCGGCGGCGTCGACTACAAGTGGTTCTCACCGACGATCATCGCCTTGGTGGTCGCCTCCGTCGTACTCGTGATCATGTTCGTCGTCGCGGAGAACCGAGCCGCCGAGCCCGTGTTGCCACCACGGCTCTTCGGCAACCGCGTCTTCAGCGTCACGAGCGCGGTCGGCCTCGTGGTCGGTTTCGCCCTGTTCGGTTCGGTGACCTACCTGCCGCTGTTTCTGCAGGTCGTCGGCGGCGCCACACCGACCGGCTCCGGCTTGCAGATCCTGCCGCTGATGGGCGGCCTGCTGATCACCTCGATCGGTTCCGGTCAGATCATCAGCCGTACCGGCAAGTATCGGCCGTTCCCGATCTGCGGCACCTTCGTGATGGTCATCGGCCTCTTCCTGCTCTCGCGGATGGACGCGAGCACGACCCGCCTGGTCTCCTCGGCGTACATGTTTGTGCTCGGCCTCGGCCTCGGCATGGTCATGCAGGTGCTGGTGCTCGCTGTCCAGAACGCCGTCGACTACAAGGACCTCGGAGTCGCCACCTCCGGCGCAACGCTGTTCCGCTCGGTTGGCGGTTCGGTCGGTGTGGCGATCCTCGGATCGATCTTCTCAACCCGCCTGAAGCACAACCTTGCCGTCGGCCTGGCACACAGTGCCGCCGCCGCCAAGCTGCCGCACAGCGAGCTGGCCAAGCTGGGTGCCGCGGCCGGCAATCCGGCCTCGCTCAAGGCACTGCCGAAACCGATCCATGACATTTACATCGGCTCGTTCACCAACGCCCTGGACCGCGTGTTCGTGGTCGCCGCGATCGTCGCGGCCGTCGCGTTTCTACTGAGTTGGCTGCTTGAGCAGCGTGACCTGCGTGAAAGCGTGTCCGCGGGTGCAGGTGTCGGCGAGCGGATCGGCGAGAGCTTTGCCGTGCCCAAGCCATCTGACTCGCTGGCGGAGATCGCGCGCGCTTTGAGCGTTCTGATCGGACGCGACGGCCGCAGGCATCTGGTGGAGCAGATCGCAGCCCGGGCTGGTGTCGACCTCTCGGCCGCAGCCAGCTGGCTGCTGGCGCGGACCTACCGCGAGCCCGAAACGAGCGTTGTGGATCTCTGCCGTAAGTGGGACGTGCCGCTCGAGCGTGGTCATCAAGGGCTCAGGGAGCTGGTTGACCGAGGCATGGTGATGCCGGTCTCCGAGGATGACGAAGGCCAGGGTCCCTACGAGCTGACCGAGCGAGGCAGCGAGGCCGCCCAGAAGCTGGTGGCGGAACGTCAGGCGACGCTCGAGCGTCTGCTCAGCGGCTGGGAACCCGAGCAGCATCCGGATCTGGTGGCGCTGATGTCACGCCTCGCCGATGAGGTCGGCCACGAGCCCGACGAAGAACTCGTCGCCCACTGACGCGCTCCCTAAGCGACGACCAGCTGCGTCAGGTCGCGGTCCGCACGGTCAAGTCCCCGCCAGACGCCTTTGAGCCTGAGCACTGCGTCGGCCAGAACATCGGGTGAGTGGGTATAGGGGAGGCGCAGGAACCGCTCGAGGGTTCCGTCGACGCCGAAGCGTGAGCCGGGCACGATGCTCACCCCGACCGAGCGCGCCAGCAGCGTCAGCGCAGTTGACACCGGAGCGCCAAGGTCGAGCCAGAGCGACAGCCCGCCGTCTGGCTGCGGCGCGGTCCACTCCGGCAGAGCACGGGCCAGCGCCTGAGTGAGCGCGTCACGTTTGCGTTCCAACTCGTCGACGCGGGCGGAAAGAATCTCGTCAAGCTTGCCCATCAGCTCAACAGCAATCAGCTGCTCGAGCACCGGGCTGCCGAGGTCGATCGCGGTGCGCAGGCCGGCCAGGCGCTGAACGATCTCGGCGGACGCGCGGATCCAGCCGATCCGGAGCCCTCCCCACACGGACTTGGAGAGCGAGCCAACCGAGATCACCGCGGGATCGATCGCTGCTGACGCGGTCGCGCCGGGCACGAAGCCGAGACCAAGGAACGTCTCGTCGACCACCACCGTCGTCGACGTCTGGCGCGCCACGGCGAACACCGCGTCTCGGACGCCGTCAGCGATTAGCACACCCGTCGGGTTGTGGAAGTCGGGGATCAGATATGCCAGTTTTGGCGAGCTCTGGCGCAGTACTGCCTCCAGCTGCGACATGTCCCAGCCGCCGTCAGGAGAGAGCGGTACCGGCAGCAGCCTGCCTGCGCTCGCGCGGATCGCGTCCAGCGCGCCCGGATAGGAGGGCAGCTCCGTCAGAACCCGGTCGCCCGGTCCGATCATCAGCCGCAGCAGCAGGTCGAGGCCGTGCAGAGCGCCACTCGTGATGATGATCTGGGCGGGATCAGTTGGGACGCCGCGCGCCTCGAACCTGGCAGCCACCGCCGACCGTAGGGGCGCGAGCCCAAAGGCGTCATAGCCACCGCTGCGGTAGGCGTAGGCCGGCAGCTCCGCTGCAGCCGCAGCCAGGGCTTCGACAACGCTGCCCGGTGGTGCCGTCATGGCAGCCAGTGTCAGGTCGATCGTCTTACGGTCGGTGCGTCCCTGTGGCCAGTCGTGAACCACGGTGCTTTTGGCCGCGCCGGCAGGCAGTACTACGAAACTCCCCGAACCGCTGCGGCTCTCAAGGTATCCGCGGCTTCGAAGCGCGTCGTAGGCGACGGTCACGGTGGCACGACTGAGGCCGACCGCCCCGGCGAGCTCACGCTCCGATGGGAGCCGGCTGCCTAGCGCAACCCGCCCGTCGAGGATCAGCGACGTGATCGCGCCGGTAAGCACGCCGTACTTGATTCCCGCGACGGTCTGCATGTCGGGCAGCAGACGGGCCAACGCATAGCCCGAAATTCGTGGTTCGGCAGACATGACCGAAGGATGACACCGACCAGGCCGTAAAGCAAGCCACTTCCTACTAATTGGCCCGGTCATTGGACCGCTGATACTGCTGCAATAGGCCGCACGATGAATCATGGACTGTTCAGGCGCCTCGCTCAGCTCTATATTGGCCTGCCGCTCTACGGGCTCTCTGCCGGACTACTCGTACGGTCGCGTTTGGGCCTCGATCCGTGGGACGTGCTGCACCAGGGCATCGCCAGACATACCGGCATCAAGATCGGCACCGTCCTGATCATCGTCGGCGCTGTGGTCCTGCTCGGCTGGATCCCGCTGCGTCAGCGCCCTGGGCTTGGAACGCTGAGCAATCTGGTGCTGATCGGCGTCGCCCTGAATCTCTCGCTGAGCTATATCCCCGGCGAGGCGCCGTTGGCGGTTCGCGTGGCCGAGATGTTCGGCGGCATTGGCCTCTGCGGCGTTGCCACCGGCATGTACATCGGGGCCAACTTCGGCCCCGGGCCGCGCGACGGGCTGATGACCGGGCTGGCGCGAAGGACCGGACGGTCGATCCGTTTCACGCGTACTGCGATTGAACTGACGGTGCTGACAAGCGGCTGGCTGTTGGGCGGAAAGGTCGGCGTCGGCACGGTGCTCTTCGCGCTGCTGATCGGGCCGCTCGCCCAGGGCCTGCTTCCGCTCTTTGATACCTCAGCGCGGCCGACCCTCGGCGTAACGCTCGAGCCCGTCGTCGGGGATCGGCTCCCAGGGGACGGCGTAGGCAACGAACTGGCGGTAACTCGGGCGAGCGCCGGGATCGACGTCAAAGGCGCCCATCCTCACGCTCATCTGGGACGCGTCCTCGTTTCTGGAGAAGAGATGCGCCCCGCACTCACCGCAGAAGCACTTCTCGAAGCCTCCGTCCGGAGAACGCCAGCCACGGACATGCTCGGCCCCGGCAAGCACTCGGAGGGTGCTGCCGTCGATCCTTGCCTGGACTGAAGCCGCCGTGCCCGTGCGCCTCTGACAGCGCGTGCAGTGGCAGTAACCGACCAACTGCGGCAACTCGGTCAGCGCAAACCTGACCTTGCCACAGAGGCAGCCGCCGTGAATTACATATCCGTTGGCTTCACTCATCGCTGATCCGGAGTATCCCGTGCGGGGGCTACGTGTGCGCTGCCGCGTGTTGCCATCAATCGTCGTCGACCGGGATCTCTTTGAGGCGGTGAGTGTCGACGTCGTAAACAAATCCGCGCACCACCTCTCGATGGAGGATGAAGTCCGAGCGCCGGACCCTGAGCACGGACTGGCGCACGTCAGCTTCGGCGTCGAGGAACGATTCGATCGCGAACGCCGGTGAGACTCCGGTGGCCGCCTGCAACTCGGCGCGGAACCCGTCGTCGGTCAGCTTCTGCATGCCGCAGTCGGTGTGGTGAATCAGCATCACCTCCCGCGTTCCGAGCCTGCGCTGCGAGACCGCCAGCGAGCGGATCACATCGTCGGTGATCACCCCGCCGGCGTTGCGCAGGATGTGAGCCTCGCCATCACCCAGCCCCAGCGCCGCGAAGACGTCGAGGCGCGAGTCCATGCAGGTCACGATCGCAAGACGCCTACTCGGCTGGACGTCAAGGTGGCGCGGCTCGTAGCCGTCGGCGTAGGCGCCGTTGTTCTTTACCAGCTCGTCAATCGTGGTCATCTCAGTTACGACCCTCCTCGCCAGCTCCGAACCCGTGCTCGAGAACGCCCTTGACGCCGGCGTCCAGCGCGTTGACACGGTAGAGCGCAAGCGCTTCCGGTGACGCGAAGCGGCCACCTGGGGCGGTCGAGGCGCCGTGGTGGCTGAGTACGCAGTGCAGCAATGCCAGTTGGCGGCCCTCGTCCAGGGCGGCGCCGGCGGCGCCGCCCTGGAGCGTTAAGAGCGCGAACCGCTCAGCCAGCATCTGCTGCCCGAGCGCCAGATGCCCCAGCATCCTCCCCTGCTCGGTGAGGCCGATCTCGGCGCCATAGCTGAACTCGCGCATGCGACCGAGGTCGTGCACGATCGCCGCCGTCAGCAGCAGGTCGCTGTTGAGCCGGCGATGCAGATCACAGAGCTCGCGGGCGAGCGTCGCTACCGCGACCGTATGCTCGAGCAAGCCGCCGAGGTAGGCGTGGTGGCCGTTTCGCGTACACGGGGTTCGGCGGAACGCGTCGCGCAGCTCCGCGTCGGCCAGGATCGAGTCGAGCAGCGCTTTGTAGCCAGGGTCGTAGACCTCGTGGGCGAGGTGCTCGAGAAAGCCGTCGAGCTCCTCCATGTCGCGAAACGCGACCGGTAGGAACTCCTGCATCACGAGCGTCTGAGCCTGATCGCTGCCCGGTTCACCCGCGCGGCGGATGTCGGAGACCTCGACGGTCAACTCGTCGCGGAACCGCTCCACGCGCCCGATCACCGAGACCAGATCCCCGCGCTCGAACAGTCCGGCCAGCGCATCGGCGTCGCGGAACGCCCGCGCCTGGACGCTCCCGGTCTTGTCACGTAGCTCCAAAGCGAGGTAGGCGCTGCCGGTTCGCGTCTTCAGGCGGTCCTTGCGTACGCAGGCAAATACGCCGTGAACCTCGTCACCGGCCCGTAGGGAAGAGATAGTTGCCACCAAGCGCATGATGTACGGTGAAGCGGATGCAGCCACTGCAATGGAACTACCGTCCCGATGGCTTGCGTGCCCCTGCGCTGGTCTGCGCGTTCAAGGGCTGGAACGACGCCGGCGACGCCGCCTCGGCGGCGGTCAGCTTCGTCGGCGAGTCACTCGGCGCTCGCCAGTTCGCCAGCATCGACCCTGAGGACTTCTACGACTTCCAGTCGGTCCGGCCGCAGATCAAGCTGATCGACGGCCAGGCACGCTCGATCGAGTGGCCCGAGGTCAAGCTCTATGAGGTTCGTGTTCCCCGCGCTCCGCGCGACCTGGTGCTGCTGGCCGGCGCTGAGCCGTCGTATCGCTGGCGCACATTCACCGGCCTTGTCGTCGAGCTGGCCGAGGTAATCGGCGTGCAGTTGGTGGTGACGCTCGGCGCGTTGCTTGCCGACGTGCCCCACACCCGTCCGGTCTCCGTCACCGGCTTCGCCTCCGAGCCCTCGCTGGTGCAGCGTTTGGCGCTCTCTCAGTCCTCCTACGAGGGACCGACTGGGATCATCGGTGTGCTGCACGACGCCTGCACGCGCGTGAGCATGCCGTCGGCAAGCCTGTGGGCAGCGGTCCCCCACTACATCTCAGCCGCGCCAAACCCGAAGGCGGCGCTGGCGCTGATCCGCAAGCTCGAAGGACTCGTCGGGGTCGCAGTCGACGCCAGCGATCTTGAGGGCGCGGCAGCCGACTACGAGCGCCAGGTCAACGCCGCGATCCAGCACGACCCGGATATTCAGGCGTTTGTGGAGAAGCTCGAGGCGGCGGCCGGCGACGAGGAGTCGGACGCGTTCGAGCTGCCCTCAGGTGATTCGATCGCCCGCGACCTGCAGCGCTTTCTGCGCCAGCGCGGCGAAGACGACCCCAAGAACTGACTAACGCTCGGCGGCCGGGCAGACGAGCCGGTAGTCACACCAGGAGCAGGCACGTTGTGACGGCGTCGGCTCAAACTCCTGCGCCTTGATGCCCTCGGCCACCTCGACGGCGACGTTGCGGATCCACTCAGCACGCGCAGGATCCCCGGAGATCGCGACCTTCTCATCGTCGAGCAGATAGTGATAGGCGCCACGGGTTGACTCGAGGCCCCACGCTTCGCGGGCGGCGATTGCGTAGAGCGAAAGCTGGACGTCGTCCGCCAGTTGCTCAACCGGCTTCGGGCGACCGGTCTTGTAGTCGATCAGTTCGTATTCGCCAGACGGCAGGCGATCGACGCGGTCAACGCGACCGCGGACGAGGTGCGGACCGAGCTTGAAACTGAACTGCCGCTCGAACCACACGGGCTGACCTTCGTCCGACTGCGCCCGCTCGTAGTAGCGGGTCAGCGCGGCGGTCGCCTTCTTGCGAAGCTGGCGCTCCTCCTCAGAGTCACCGAAGCCCGAGCGCCGCCAGCCCTGGTCCAACAGCAGATGCAGATCTGTGAGCGGACCGAGCTCCTCGCCCGCGGCGTGGTAGCGCTCGAGCACCTGGTGAACCACGATCCCAAAGCGCTGATGGATCGTCGGTTCCTGCGGGATCCGGAACACGCGCGCGAACTTGTACTTGAGCGGGCACGAGCGGTAGGTGTCGATGTCCGTAGCCGAGAGCAGCACGCCGTCACCGCGCATCGGCAGGAAGCGTTCCAGCGAGGGCTCGTCGCGAGCGGCGATCACCTTCTTGCGGCGGCTGACGTCGCGCTCGACACCAAGCAGGTACTCGTCGAGCGGCGAGGTGGCGAAGATCTCGCGCTGTTCGGCAGTTACCGCCTGTTCGATCCGGACGTTGATGTCGCGCAGTGCGTCATGCACACTCTGTTCGTCGGGACGCGCGATCAGGGCGGCCAGCTTCAACAGTTCGACGTAACGGACCACCGCGTGGGCGACGTCAAGGTCGGTGTCGAGCCGCAGCTCGGCGAGGCGGCCGCCGGCTCGCATGGTGCCATCGAGCAGCTCGTCACGCAGCAGCCGGTAGGTCGCCTGGAGCGCTTCGCCGGGGCCGAAGAGTTCCTCTTCAAACGGCATCCACTCTTCGTCAAGCGCGGCGCGCGCCGCCTCAACAGGCTCAAGTGGAGCGTTGCCGGCGTAAGTCAGCACGGCACGCTGACGCGCTCGCGAGACCGCGACGTAAAGCCGCTGCCGCAGACGCGAGCGGCGTGCCTGGTCATCATCGGCAGGCAGCTGCTCGCGTAGCAACGCGTCCGGGATCGGCTCGGAATCGAAAGCCTTGGAGCTGGCAAACGATGCCTGTAGGCCGAGCACGAAGACGTGATCGACCTCAAGCCCGCCGGCCACGTCGAAAGCGAGCACCTGAACGCCGTCAGAATGGGTGAGCAGCGGCTCGTCGCGCTCACTGAGGCCATACTCGGCGATCGCCGCGATCGAGCGGGCGAATTCGCGAGCGCTCGATTGGGGAGAACGGGCAGCGTAGGCCGAGGCGAGTTCCCCGAACCGAGCCAGTGAGCGCAGGCGCTCCACCGCATCGGCCTGGGCGGCAAACAGCTGTTGCTGGCGCAGACCGAGGCGCTCGATCAAGCGGTGAACATAGAGATCGGGCCGCATCGTGTCGATCTGCGACATGCAGGCTCGGTAGAGCTTGAGGAAGGCGCGGATGCGCTCACGCGCCTCCGGCGGAACCTGCGGTGATTCGGTGGCGGCGGCGAGCGCCGCGATCATGTCGAGCTTGCGACGGCGAGCGATCTGCGTACAGCGAGCGATGTCAACCGAGCGCAGTTCGATCGGTGGCCGCGCGAGCGCCCGGACCACAGCCGAGGCATCGCTCGGATCGGCCAGCAGCCGCATCCAGGCCAGCAGATCACGCACCTCGACGCGCTGGAAGAGGGCCGACTCGCCGACCAGACTGTGCGGCACCGCGCGCTCCTCGAGCGCGTCCGCGACGGCGCGTCCCTCGCGTCCCGTGTCCGGGACGATCACCGCGATCTGATCCGGCGCGACGTCCTGGCGGGAGACCAGCCGTTCGATCTCCGCGGCCACTGCCTGAGCTTGGGCGCGCTCGCTGGTGCAGTGCCAGAACTCGACCTCGCCCAGCGGGGCGAGGTCACGAGCAGCGGCCTCTGAGGCCGCCCCGATCGCCACGGCCCACGCCGCCTCGCTGACGCGCGTCGGGCAGCGCAGGGAGTGCACCAGTCTGACGCTGCGCGTGCCGTCGCTCTCGAACGCTCGCAGCCGCGCGGCGCCGGCTCCGCGGAAACGGTTGACGGCGGCCAAGGGGTCGCCTGCGATCGTCAGCTCGCGACCCGCCACGGCCCGCGCGAGCGTCGCCGGTCCCAGGTCGAGCTCCTGGGCGTCGTCGATCAGAACGTGTTCAAAGGGTTGGCGGCTGACCGGGTTGTCGGCGATCTGCCGCAACGCCAGCCGCATCAGATCGCCGTCGTCGCAGGTGCCTTGTTCGCGCAGCATGCGATTGTGCGCTTGGAAGATCTCGGCGAACTCACGCTCGCGCAGGCTCTCCTGGGTCTGCGCCCATTTGGCGAACTGCTCAGCGCCGATCAACTCCGCCTTGAGCCGATCAATCCGGCGGATCACGCTGCCGAGCATCGCGCCGGCATTACCGCCGAAGTCATGGTGTCGCAGCGGTAGCTCATCGATGCGCTCGGCCAGCATCGCCAGGCGGTCACCTGCTCCAAGGACTGAGTCAGCAAGGTCCGTGTGGCTCGCGGAGCGGCGCATGATCGTGGCGGCGAACTGCGAAGGCGTCAGCACCAGCAACTCGCTGTAGCCGTCCTGGATCTCCTCTTCCAAAGTCGCCCGCGCCGCGTCCGCGCGACCTTGGGACGGTGTCAGCAGCACCAGGCGGTCGAGGATCGCTCCCTGCTCGGCCAGCCAGCGGAAACGACTGGTCAGCAAGCGGGTCTTGCCACTGCCCGCGGAACCCTGAACCAGCAGCGGTCCGCCCGTGTGGCTGATCAGCGAGGCCGGGTCAACACCGGCTGTCAGGGTCTCAGTCACGATCTCTGACAGCATAAGTCGCGAATGGACCTCACCCCCTCGGCGACTGACGCAGACTGGCTCACCGTCTGTCGGCGTGCCGTTATCGGGCTGCGCGAGATATTCGCCGGACGCGCCACCACGGAGCAGCGCGCGATCGAGACCGGTAGCCGGGGCGAGGGCGGCGATCGCACCCTGGAGATCGACGCCGAGGCGGAAGCGATCGTCTTCATCGAACTCCAACGCCTCTACGACGAGGGCTTTCGTTTCCACGCGCTCTCCGAAGAGCGCGGCGAGGTTGACTTCGGGGGCGGTACCGGCGACGGCGCTGTGCGGATCATCATCGACCCGCTCGACGGGTCGCTCAACGCCAAGCGCGGACTGACTCACTACGCGCTGGCACTCGCGGTCGCGACCGGAACGACGATGGCGGACGTGGTGTTCGGGTACGTCTACGACTTCGGGCCTGACGAGGAGTGGCGGGCGACGCTCGGCGGTGGCGCCTACCTCAACGACGTCGAACTCGATCGCACGGCCGGCGAACTGCGAGCGCACGACGGCCGGCTTGAAGTGGTCGGGATCGAGGCCGCCGATCCGCGCTGGGTGCGGAACTCAGTTGACGAATTGGTCGACCTCGCCTACCGGATGCGGGCGTTCGGCGCGATGGCGCCATCGCTCTGCCAGGTCGCTGCGGCGCGGTTTGACGGACTCGTGTCGCTGCGCGGCTGCCGCGCCGTGGACGTGGCTGCCGCCCAGCTGATAGTTCGCGAAGCCGGCGGACTGATCAGCTTCCCGCTTTACGAAGACCGGCTCGGGGCGCCGTTGGACCTCGTCCCCCACTCGCCGATCGTGGCCGCGCGCAGCGCCACCGGCCTCAAGGAACTGGAGTGCGTATGCCGACCCCGATGATCGACTGGGTGATAGCTGACTGGGTGGCCGACCGCATGGCCGGCCGCGGTGAGGCGGCGAGCCCGGAAGTCGCGGGCATTGATCTGCGACCGCTGGTCGCCGACGCTGAAGCACGAGTCGTGGCCTACACGGGAATGGTGCCGTCGGGGCCGCTACCGCCGCCCGAAGGCATCGACCGCGGCGAGTGGGCCAAGACCAACCTCGCCAGTACGCGCGCAATGATCGAGCCGCTGCTGGACGCGGCGGCCGGCAAACTCGGCCCCGCGAAGGGCACCGCGCGGCTCTGGCTGGGCGTCGTATCGAGCGCTGAGATCGGCCTGCTGATCGGCTTCATGGCTCAGCGCGTGATGGGCCAGTATGAGCTGATCCTGCTCGATGAACTCGCCGACGGGCAGGAGCCGCGGCTGCTGTTCGTGCTGCCGAACCTCGCCGACGCGGTCGGCCGTTTCGAGGCGGACGAGCTTGAGTTCGTCACCTGGGTGACGCTGCACGAGGTAACGCACGCGGTGCAGTTCGGCAGCGTGCCGTGGCTGCGGGATTACGTGGCGGCGCAGATCCGAGAGCTGATGGAGAGCGCACAGCAGCGCATGGACTCGCAGAGAAAACCCGGCTTCCCGTCGCGCGCCGATCTTGCCCGGGTCGGGCGCGCGGCGCTGCGGCTCGACATCCTGGGCATGGTCGGCAACCAGCGCGAGCGCGTTGTGATGGACCGCGCGCAGGCCGTGATGGCGGTGATCGAGGGGCACGCCGAGCACGTCATGGATGCCGTCGCCCCGGAACTACTGCCGTCGCTTCCAGAGCTGCGAAGGTCGATGGACAAGCGGCGCAAGCAGCAGCGCGGTGTCAGCAGGTACCTCGGCAAGCTGCTGGGGATGGAGATGAAGATGCGCCAGTACACGCAGGGCAAGGCCTTCTGTGACCGGATCGTGGACGCGTCCGGAACCGGGGCGCTGAACCACCTCTTCTCCGGTCCGAAGGCCCTGCCAACGCTCGCGGAGATCGAGAATCCGGACGCCTGGCTGGAGCGCAACCGCGCCTATCTGTAACGATTCGGGCATGCCCGGGGGATTTGCGTGTAACCCCGAAGCCGGAACGGTTTACAAACATGTGTTCGGTGTTCTACTTTGGTAGGAACCGGGTATCCAGATCCAGATCCAAGCCCCAAGTCACCCGGATGGGAGTACAGGCACATGGCTACGAGCAAAAGCACCAAGACAACCGCTGAGCCGGAGACCGTTGAAGCGGTAAACGAGGCAACCGAGACCGCTAAGACGATGGCGGAGCAGGTTTCCGTACTGGCCGAGAAGGCCGTCATCGTTCCGATCGGCGCCAGTCTGATCGTCCGCGACGACCTCACCACGGCCCTGCGCAAGCTGCAGAAGAAGTACACGACCAGCGCCGGCCTTGAGAAGGAACTAACCCGCTACGAGAAGCGCGGCGCGCGCGCTCGGAACCGCTTTGAGAAGCAGGTCCGCAGCCAGCGCACTAAGTTCGAGCGAGAGATCAAGGCGCGTCGCAAGGACCTTGAAAAGCAGTCCAGTGCTGTCACTGCGCGGGTCGAGGGATTCGTCTCCGCCGCGCAGGGTTTGATCAGCTAATATTTGCTGACACAACAACTTCCCCAGTGTGACCCGATGGAGACCGGGACGCTCTGGAAGGGTTCGCCGACCTCATATCTTCGTCGGCGGATGTAGCACCCTCTCCTCCCTCAACCGCCGGGGCACCATGAGAATGGTGTCCCGGAGGTCCTTAAGGCACGGCGTCGCTACTCGGAAACGGGAGTGGTCTTTGGCTTGTAACGCCGGACTGTGTCCGGCGGCGCCGAGGGCTCGGCGCCCTCTTCCAGGAGGCGCTCATAGATCCGACAGCGCTTGATGATGTGGCCGCCCATCGCCTCGACCCCGCGATTCATGCTGGTGTTGGTCTCGAGGATCCAGCCGGGCTCGCCACCCTTGACCGTGCTGACCTTGCACATGTCGTAGTTCTCGATGTACAGAGCCGCGGCGATACCGGTGTGCTGATAGTCGGGCAGCACGCCAAGGAAGCCGACCCGGGCGCTGTCAATCGTGCTCTTGCGGCGCAGATAGTGGTACCAGCCAAAGGGCAGCAGCTTGCCCTTCATCTTCTTGAGTACCTGGTTGATGTCAGGGATCGTCAGCGCCGCGGCAATCACCTCACCTTCCTCATTCTTGGCGAGCATGAAGAACTTCTTGTCAAAGACGAGTCGGTAAGTGATGGCCAAATCGGCGATGTCGTGGTCGTCATAGGGCTGAAAACCCCAGTTCTTTGACCAGGCGGCGTTGTAGATCTTCTTGAACTCCTTGAGATCGCGACCCAGGCGCCAGAACGACATCTTCTCGATGGTGATGCCGTGCTTCTCTTTGGAGCTGACGGCCAACTCCTCAAGGATCGGAAGCAGCTTGGTCTCGCGATCAGCCATGTTCAGGTGCCAGTGGAAGACATCCATCGCCTTGATAAAGCCGCCAGCCGCCTCCACGCGCTCCCGGTAGTACGGCGGATGCCACGGCTGCTTGATCTGGGGGGCGTACTCAAAGCCCTCGATCAGGAGACCGCACTCCTCGTTGATCATGAAGTCATAGGGACCCATCATGCGGTCGCGATTCTGCTTGCGCAGCCACGCTTCGGCGGCGGCAAAGAGCGCATCGACGATCGCCTGATCGTCCTCGAACTCGAGGAAGCCGAAGAAGCCCCAGCGGGTTCCGTGAAACTCATCGAAGTTGCGGTCGTACTGAGCGGTGATGCGACCGACAACCCGGCCATCCCGACGCGCGACGAAGTAGGCGGCGTCCCCGTGCTTGAAGAAGGGGTTGAGCGTGCGGCTCATGAACGCGTACCGCTCGAGCTTGAGCGGCGGGATCCACTTGGTACCGGCGTGCAGACGGTAGGGGAGTTCGATGAACTCTTTGAGGTCCGCGTGACTGCGGACGGCAGCGACCTGGAGGGCCATGACGCCGGAACGTATCAGGGCGCACGAAGTGCGGCGTTGACACCGCCAGAGCGCGATTCGGCGTCTGCCAGAATGAAGCTATATGCCGACAACAGATCAAGTAAACGAGGCGCTGCGCGCCGTCATCGACCCTGAGCTTCACAAGGACATCGTCACGCTCGGAATGGTCCGGTCGATCGATGTCCACGTCAACGGCGTGGTCGATGTCACGGTCTCACTGACGACACCCGGCTGCCCGATCCGCGATCACTTCCAGAACGGCGTCACCGACGCGATCCGCGCGCTCGACGGCGTCACCGGAGTCAACATCAGCTTCGACGTGCTCTCCGACTCGGAGAAGCAGTCACTACGCGGCAAGCTCGGCCGCGGCTCGCTACCCGAAGGCGCGCTCGCGCAGGTCAAGAACGTGATCTGCATCGGCTCCGGCAAGGGCGGCGTCGGCAAATCAAGCGTGACCGCGAACATGGCCGCGGCTCTGGCTGCCCTCGGCAAGAAGGTCGGCGTGATGGACGCCGACGTCTGGGGCTACTCACAGCCGCGCATGTTCGGTCTGAACGGCGAGCGGGCCAAGATCAACGGCCAGCACAAGATCATCCCGCTCGACGGCGGGGATGGCATCAAGGTCGTCTCAATCGGCTTCTTCATCGAGCAGGACGCCGCCGTCGTGTGGCGCGGCCCGATGCTGCACAAGGCGCTACAGCAGTTCCTGGAGGACGTGGACTGGGGCGAGCTGGACTATCTGCTGATCGACCTGCCCCCAGGTACCGGCGACGTCTCGATGACGCTCTCACAGCTGCTGCCGCAGGCCAAGTTCCTAATCGTCACAACGCCGCAGGCGGTGGCCCAGAAGGTCGCCCGCCGCTCTGCCGACATGGCGACCAAGCTCAAGCTTGAGATCGCCGGCGTGATCGAGAACATGGCCGGCTTCACGACGCCGAGCGGTGAGCACTTTGAGCTCTTCGGCGCCGGCGGCGGCCAGTCTCTTGCCGACGAGCTCGAGGTGCCGCTGCTCGGTCAGGTTCCGTTGACTATGTCCCTGCGCGAGCAAGCCGACGGCGGCCTGCCCGTGGTCTTCGCCAACCCGCAGGACTCGGCTGCCCAAGCGATCACGCAGATCGCCAAGCGGCTGGTGGCGATGACCCCGGTCGAGTTGCCGGTGCTGGCGGCGATCGAGCCGGTCCCCGCTCCACCGGCACCCAAGCCGGTCGGTATGTCGCTACCGATGGCCTGAGGGCGGCCCGGCGCGACGGTGTTGGAGCCGGTCGGCCAGCTAGCCGACCGGCGAAACGCCGCTGCTATTTGCGGAAGTACTCGGCGTTGATAACGGTGAACTTCTGCCACTCGTCGGGCAGCTGGTCCTCGGCGAAGCAGGCGTCTACAGGGCAGGCCTCAACGCAGGCATCGCAGTCGATGCACTCCTCAGCGTCGATGTAGAGCATCTCAACCGTGTCGTAATCGGGCTCGTCCGGCGTCGGGTGGATGCAGTCAACCGGGCAAACCTCGACACACGAGTTGTCCTTGGTTCCGATGCACGGCTCGGCGATCACGTAGGCCATTTGTCTTGTTCTTCCTGTCTCTGATGCTTACTGGGAGATTGGCGCCGGATGTTAGCGTTGCGGCAGTTCGCGTCCCGCCCATCTCCTGGAAGACCCATATCGCCCATGACGCACGGCGGCCCGTCCCGCCGGATCGGCGAAACGGGCCGCTATGTCGCGCAGGAGTTGTCTAGTTGACCATGCGCGGGTCGAGATAGAGGTTGTAAACCTCGAAGTCGCCCACGGTGACCTGGCTCGTGACGGTGAAGTCCAGAGCGCTCCAGACAAACTGCGGTACAACCGTGCTCTTGACCGGGACGGTCAGAGTCCAGCCCCGGGTACCCAGGACGGGGATGGGGGTGCCCAGCAGGGAAGTCCCCTGGGCGGTGGCGAAGATCGATGTCGTTGCCGCCGAGGCGGCAGAAGCCGGAATCAAAGCAATAGCTCCAGCAAGGACGAGCATCCGGGTCGCCTTGGAGCTGAAAAGGAACTTCTTCATGTGACGCACCTTCATGGTGTGCACTGGTAACCGAGCTATCTCACACCGCGTGAGACCTCTAGCTTTGCGTCGCCGGCTCACGCCGGGTATGCCCTTTTCAGTTGGTTTGAATGCTCCATCGGCCAACGGGAGTCGCGGGCTTTAGCACCTACCGGGAATTGGACGCATGTTCTACCCGAACTCGGACCAGCGCCACACGGTTTACCGGGCGATCGCGTGCCTAATGCGAAGCGATCGCCGAGCCGATACCGAACCCGATGTCGTTTAACCCGAGCTTTGAGCAGCAGGAACACCTAGCAGACGAGCTGCGCCGCCCGCAGGAGTCGATGACCACTGCCGAACGCGTCGGCGAGACGGTCACCGCAGGCGCCTTTCTGCTGGCCGCTGCGGCGATCTGGATCGTCGATCCGCCTCACAGCTTCCAGGCCTGGCCGGCGCTGCTCTGCGTCGCTCTGCTGGCGATCGCCACGCGAGTGCAGTTCGATACCCCATTCGGCTTCACCGTCGCCACTCAGTTGGCGTTCATTCCGCTGGTCTTTGCGCTGCCGGTGGCGCTGGTCCCGTTTGCGGTTGTGATCGCGCTGACGGTCGCCGCGCTCCCGGACGTCTACAGCGGTCAGGTCCGGCCAAGTCGCCTCGTCAAGAAGATCGGCAACAGCTGGTTCGCGATCGGCCCGGTCGCGGTCTTCGCGCTGGCCCACACGCAACCCGATCACGCGGGCGTCTGGCTGCTGCTGGCGGCACTTGCCGCGCAGTTCGCCGGCGACTCCCTGACTTCGACTATTCGCCTGGCGCTCACGCAAAACGTGACGATCCGGGAGCAGCTCGAGGACTCGTGGGTGTTCGTGATCGACGCGGCGCTCTCAGGCGTGGGGCTCGTGGTGGCTGAAGATATCCACAGACGTGGCTACGAGCCGCTCGTGCTGCTGCCGCTGTTGGGCCTGCTGGCCGTGTTTGCACGCGAGCGCCGCGGCCGCCTCGAGCAACTGCTGGAACTTAACAGCGCCTACCGCGGGACCGCACTGGTCCTGGGAGACGTGGTTGAAGCCGACGATGGCTACACCGGGGCGCACAGCCGCAGCGTCGTGGCGCTCTGCCTGGATGTGGCTCAGCGGCTGCAGCTCAGCGCCGAACAGAAGCGCAACCTCGAGTTCGGCGCGCTGCTGCACGATGTCGGCAAGATCGCGATCCCCAAGGAGATCATCAATAAGCCCGGCAAGCTCGATGATGAAGAGTGGACGATCATCAAGACGCACACGGTCGAGGGGCAGAAGCTGCTCGACACCGTCGGCGGCTTCATGCGAGACGTCGGCCTGATCGTGCGCTCGCACCACGAACGCTGGGATGGCGGCGGCTACCCGGACAAGCTGATCGGCGAGCAGATCCCGCTGGAGTCGCGGATCATCTCCTGCTGCGACACCTGGAACGCGATGCGGACCGACCGCTCATACCGCAAGGCGCTGCCGTTCGGTCTGGCCGCGACTGAGATGGAATCGGTGGCCGGCGGCCAGCTCGATCCACGGATCGTGGCGGTGCTGCTGGAGACGGTCGAGAAGGAACGGATTGAAGAGCTCACGCCGACGCCCGTGGCTGAGCCGCCGCAAGCAGCGCCCGTGACCGAACTTGCAGAGCATGCGTTTGGTGTAACCGCCGTCGCTCAGCTCGACGCCGCACGCTGAACGACGGAGGGCCGGCGCTTCGCGCCGGCCCTCCGGGGAACTTCCAATCGGCCGCTTACGCAGCCAAGCCGGATCTGGCTTACATCATGCCCGACATGTCGGGCATGCCACCGCCGCCACCGCCATTGGAATCCTTGTCCGGAACCTCGGCGATGATCGCCTCGGTGGTCAGGATGTTCTTGGCGATCGACGCGGCGTTCTGCAGCGCTGAACGGGTGACCATGGCCGGGTCGATGATGCCCTCGGTGATGAGGTTGACAATCTCACCGTTGGCAGCGTTGAGGCCGTGATCCTTCTTGGCCTTACGCACCTCGTTGACCACGACTGAGCCCTCAAGACCAGCGTTCTCGCTGATCTGACGGAGCGGCTCCTCGAGCGCGCGGAAGACGATCTTGGCGCCGGTCTTCTCGTCCGGATCCTCGATCACGTCGAGGTCAAGCGCCTTCTGGGCTACCAGCAGCGCGACCCCGCCGCCCGGCACGATGCCCTCCTCGAGGGCGGCGCGGGTGGCCTGCAGCGCGTCCTCGACGCGGTGCTTCTTTTCCTTCATCTCGGTCTCAGTGGCTGCGCCAACCTTGACGACGGCAACGCCACCGGAGAGCTTCGCCAGGCGCTCCTGGAGCTTCTCCCGATCGAAGTCCGAGTCGGTGTTCTCGATCTCGTTCTTGATCTGGTTGA
>Ga0302314_10002889_pt1 | contig 31882 bp, 29 predicted proteins | sample III_Palsa_N2_3_FD_200533 | JGI IMG/M metagenome (GOLD analysis project Ga0302314, IMG submission 200533) | Peat permafrost microbial communities from Stordalen Mire near Abisko, Sweden - III_Palsa_N2_3 | ecosystem: Environmental > Terrestrial > Soil > Palsa > Peat permafrost | place: Sweden... | reverse complement strand
CTTCCCGCCGAATTGTGGGAAGGCTGCCGCAACATCGCCATTCTTCAAATTGGTTTCGCAGCGCCAGTCATACCGAAATGGACGGCCCCCGTCGACCTGATCGTGGATTCGCGCATCGATCTCTCGGCGGACGTGCCGAGCCTAAAGTGTGCCGCTGCCTAATAGAGGATAGACGCACTGGACGGCCCACGCAGCCGCGGCAAGACCCGGACGCCGTCATCCGCCTTATGTACCGGAACGATATTACTGTGCATTTTGCGATCGAAACCTGAGTACAGCGTGTCGTACGTAACTCACTCGGAGCCTGCATGAAGCAGGCTCCGAGATTTTTACGTTCATCGGAAATGACCCCGCGTTTCAGATCTTCGTGTGATTGATCATCCTGCTAAGATCACAAGAGCGTTCAGATTCAAGGTCGCGGCGATCGTGTACGACTATCTCGATCAAGCTTAACCAACATGACAGTGAAGATGAGCCGGTGCTGATCGACGCGCTTTCCGCAAAGGCCGTCCGCCGTCCGCCGCAGGGCTGGCCGGAATAGGCCGTTCGATCACAGATGCACTGCGTTCGGCGCACGCAACCGGACCATCGGATAGGCATCGGCAGGCATCGGACGCCCTCTGCGACTACGAACAGAATGCGATATTCGCACGGGTCTAGCGCACGGCCACGCCTTTCAGGGAGCGACCTTGATCTCGCTGCGCACCTGACCGTGCGCCACGACCGCGAACAGCCCGGTGCCGCCGATGATATTGCCGACGAGCGCCGGCACGATGAAGCCGCCGACGGCTTGCCCCAGGCTCGCGCGCCCACCCAGCCAGAGCAGCCAGGCCTCGCCGGAACCCGCCACGACATGGCTGAATCCGCCGATGGCGATGACATAGGTGATCATGACGATCACCCAGAATTCGCTTCCGCGCGCATTGGGCAATATCCACGCGATCGAGGCGACCAGGAATCCGGCCGGCATACCCAGACACAGCGTCGTAAGCGCGCCGTGCGACAGGATCGGGGCGGATACGGCGAGCGCGGCCTGCATCTGCTGGGGCGAAGCGATCACCAGATGTACGATGAGGAGCGCAACGACCAGCGTGCCTATCATATTGGCGCAAAATACCGTGGCCCAGAGCCGCGCGAGCCTGCCGAGATTGCGCAGCGTCGGATGCGTGGCGAGCGGAAGTACGGCGGTCACCGTATTTTCGGTGAACAACTGCAGATTGCCCATGATCACGATCACGAAACCCACGCTGTAGCCGAATCCTGACACAAGCTCTGCCCAGGGTGCTTCGGGCAGGCGAAGGTGCAGGAACGCCTCGGCGAGGATCGACGCGGAAATCGCCACACCCGCGGCAAAACCGGAGAATATCAGCGACATGATCGGGCGGTCGAGCTCTTCGTCGCCCTGAAGCCTAATCACCTCGTGAACGACCTTCGCGGACCCCGCGCGTCGTTCGGCGACCGATTCGACGTCCTGATCCGACAAGCCCTCCGATGGTGCCGCCTCGGTCGCCTCGCCGGTATCGGGGTTCATTTCGCTCATATCTGCTCCTCGTCGGCGATCGAACGCCCCGAACCCCTGTTCGGGCGCGACGGTCTCGGATCATATCCGGTCGATCTATCGTCGACTCTCTGCGGGAGCGGCATCGCGGGCTGGACCCGGAGCCGATCGGTTCAGGCAGGCATCGCTCCGACAGGCAGCGCGGCTTCGATACGATCGGCGGTGCGGACGGCGTAGCGGCGGGCGAGCGTGGCGCAGACGAACAATTGCGCCTGATGGAACAGCATCAGCGGCAGCACGATCATGCCGACGGCGTGGCCGGGAAACAGGATGGTCGCCATCGGGATGCCGCCGGCCATGCTCTTCTTCGAGCCGCAGAAGACGATCGCGATCTCGTCGGGCGTCGAGAAGCCGAGTCGCCGCGTCAGCCATGTCATCGACACGATGACCAGCGCGAGCATCGCAAGATCGAGCGCGATCACGATCGCCAGATCGAGCCCCGACAATTGCGTCCAGACGCCTGCGACCATCCCCGCGCTGAACGCGGCGTAGACGACCAGAAGGACGGACCCGCGATCGACCACGGCGGTCAGCAACGGATGACGCAGCAGCCAGGCGCAGATCCACGGCCGCGCGACTTGTCCGAGCACGAACGGGAGCAGGATCTGCAGCGCGATGTCGCCGAGCGCATGTGCCGAAAAGCCGACGCCCGCAGCCGGCAGCAGCAGCGACACAAGCAGGGGCGTCAGGAACACCCCGGCAAGGTTGGAGAGCGAGGCACTGCACAAGGCCGCCGGTACATTGCCACGTGCGATCGAGGTGAACGCGATCGAGGATTGCACGGTCGACGGCAACAGGCAGAGATAGATCATGCCGACCAGGATATCGTGCGGCAGATAGGGGCGCATCGCCGCGCCTACCGCCAGCCCGACGAGCGGGAACAGCACGAACGTACTGGCGAAGGTCAGCGATTGCAGGCGCCAATGCGCGATGCCGGTCCACACCGCCCGCGCCGACAGGCGCGCGCCATAGAGGAAGAAAAGCAGCGCGACCGCGCAGACAACCGCCACGTCCGCTACCCCTTGCCCCGCCCCCCGCGCGGGCAGCAGCGCCGCAAGCGCGACGGTGACGATCAACAGCAGCAGATAGGGGTCGATCGGCAATCGCGAGAGCATCGTGCGGATCCTGGTCATGACAAAACTCCCGTCTGCGACAGGGTTCGAAATAGGGCGGGTGCCGGATGTGCACAATTGCGATGATCATGATAACATTCATTACGATCCATGATAATGCTTGCGCATGATCCAGGCCGATTTGCTGCGAAGCTTCGTCACCGTCGCCGAGACGGGCACATTCACCGGTGCGGCGCGCGCGCTGGGGCTGCGCCAATCGACCGTCAGCCAGCAGATCAAGCGGCTGGAGCATGCCGTCGGCCGCCGCCTGCTCGATCGCGATACGCACCGTGTCGCGGTCACCGCCGAGGGGGAGGCGATGCTCGGCCACGCTCGTCGCGTGCTCGATGCACATGAGCGGATGGGGCGGTATCTGTCGGGCACGCCGCTTCATGGACGGTTGCGGATCGGCGCCTCCGAAGACTTCGTCCTGTCCGCGCTCCCGGACGTTCTTGCGGACTTCGTGCGACGTTATCCGGAAGTGAACATCGAGTTGACTGCCGGGTTGAGCGAAAACCTCTACGACGCGTTCGATTCCGGCCTGCTCGATATCCTGTTCGTCAAGCGCCGGCGGGGCGACCGGCGCGGCATCGTCGCGTGGAGCGAACCGATCGTGTGGGTCGGGCGCCCCGATTACAGGCTGCCCGCCGACGAACCGCTGCCGCTGCTCCTCTATCCCGCGCCCAGCGTGACGCGTGCCCGCGCGCTCGAAACGCTCGAAGCGTCGGGAACGCCTTGGCGCGTCGCCTTCACCAGCGCCAGCCTGGCCGGGCTTACCGCTGCCGCGCGCGCCGGTGTCGGCGTGATGCCGCATTCGGCGCGGCTCATCCCGCAGGGTCTCGCTGTCGTGACGCAGCCCGGCCTTCCCGCATTGCCGGTGCTCGAGTTCGTCATCATCGGCCCGGGCGGCCATAATCCGGCAGCGGATGCGCTGACGGCCGCCATCCGCCAATGGATCGCATCCGGTCACGCCGGATGGGCCGAGCTCAAGATCTGATCGCGATCGGCCGACGTCAGGCCGCGAGGATGCCGCCCAGGCAAAAATCCCAGATATCGGTGGCGAGGCGTTCGCGATCCTGACGATCGTCGCTGCAGGTGTCGCGGGTCAGGAAGTCGGTATGGACCGTCGTCGCCACCAGATTGTAGATGAGCGGCGCCATGCGTCGGGGCGAGGCCGGGCGGACGACGCCTGCCGCCGTTCCCTCCGCCAGCAGGCGCGCGATGAGATCGAGCAGCGGGCTGAGTGCGGTCTGCAACGCGACCGGCCGCGTCTCCGCGAGACGAAGATGCTCTCGGCTCAGCGCAGCGCCTCGCCGATTGCGGACGTCCGACCCGAGCGTCTCGTCGGCGCCGCTGCCGAGCGCGATCGATCGAACGACCAGTCGCAGGCGATCGAGCGGGCCGGTCAAATGCCACACCTCGCGATCAAAATGCGCTGCGGCGGACCGGATCGCATATTCGAATACCGCGAGCATCAGATCGTCCTTGCCCGTGAAGCGCTCGTAGAACGCGCGCCGCGCGAGGCCGGTCCGGGCCAATATGGCTCGAATCGTCAGCCCCTCGAGCCCGGTCTCGCCTAGCAGGGCGTAGGCCGCCTCGGTAATCTGCTGCGTCCGGTCGTCGCGCGCGGTCGCATAATCGACACTGCCGTCCTCCACCGCCATTCCGAGCCGATCTTTCCTGCGAACAATGGCTTCTCGTATAGCGGACGCGATGGTATATGCCCATCCGAGAACGCGGTTCTCCGCGCACAATAGAGGATGGCCGGATGGCAGTGGTGACCTATGTCGAACAGGGCGGCGCGCGGCACGACGTCGTCGTTCCCGACGGCGACAGCGTGATGCAGGGCGCGATCAACAATGGGGTGGAGGGGATCGCGGCGGAATGCGGCGGCGGGCTCGCCTGCGCGACCTGCCATTGCTATGTCGACGACGCCTGGATCGCGCGCGTGGCCGCGCCGTCGGAGACCGAGATCGAGATGCTCGATGCGGTCGCCGCCGATCGCCGGGCGGGGAGCCGGCTCAGCTGCCAGATCGCCATCGACGACAGCCTCGACGGGCTCGTCGTCCATCTGCCCGAAAAGCAATATTGAGCGACAACAGGCTCGGATCAGGAGAGTATCAGCATGGCAGCCACCTCGACCGCTGCGCCCGGTGCGCGGATTCCGGCGCATGTTCCGCCCGAGCTCGTATATTATGCGGGCATCACCGAGGGCGCCGAGTTTCTCGCAGCCCCGCACAGATTCATGGCCGAGCTGCACGACAAGGCGCCGCCGATCTTCTTCAGCCCGAGCGAGCATAGCCATGCCGCATGGCAGTTGCTCAAATATGACGACGCCTTCTTCGTCCTGCGCCATCCGGAATTTTTCACCGCGGCGGGGACGGGGCCTTTTCCCCGCGATCCCGACGATTATTGGCGGATCATCCCGCTCGAGATCGAACCGCCCGAGCATCGCAAATACCGCGCGATCGTCGATCCGTTGGTGTCTCCCAAGACGATCGGGACGCTCGAAGTGTCGATCCGCCGGCTGGCGAACGAGCTGATCGACGGGTTCATCGACAAGGGTGAATGCGAGTTCGCGAAGGACTTCGGGCGCCCGCTGCCGGTCGGCGTGTTCCTCGATATTATGGGCCTGCCGCGCAGCATGATGGACGAGTTCGTGCGCTGGGCGATGGGGCTGCTCCATGCGCAGGATCGTGCGATCGCCGGAGAGGTGATGGCCGAGGTGACCGCCTATCTCCAGACGGTGATCAAGGAAAAGGCCGCGGCGCCCGATGGCGGCGCGGTCAGCGCGATCGTCCATGGCCGGCCCGGCGGCGAGGAGATGTCGTCCAAGGAAATCTTCGGCTTCGTCTTCTTCCTGTTCATCGCCGGCCTTGATACGGTGTTCGCGACGCTCAACAACATCTTCGTCTGGCTGGCAGAAAATCCCGATCGTCGGCAGGAAATCCTCTCCGAGCCGGACAACATCAACAATGTCGTCGAGGAGCTGCTGCGCGTCTTCACGGTGACGTTCTCGGGCCGCACGCTGACGCAGGATTTCGAGCTGCGCGGCATCCAGATGAAGAAGGGCGACCGCGTCACCAGCATCCTGCCGTCGTGCAACTACGATCCCGACATCTTCCCCGATCCGCAGACGGTCGACTTTCACCGCCCGCGCAAGCCGACGCTCGCCTTTGCGGGCGGCGTCCACAGCTGCATGGGCGCGCACCTCGCGCGGCTCGAGATCAAGGTCTGCATCGAGGAGTTTCTGCGGCGGATTCCCGAGTTCACGCTGACGCCGGGGACGGCGATCAGCTACTGGCCGGGCGGCGTGGTCGGGCCGAAGAGCGTTCCGCTCAGCTGGAAATAGCGGCGACGCCGGACGGCGTCATGCGGTCGCTTCGCGCACCAGAGGTGCGTGACGGTCGAGGAGGACGGCGCTTGCCTGATCGAGCCCGATCAGCTCGACGATCGACCCGTGGCGTCGCATCTTGGTGACCACATCCTCGAGCGCGCCGACGGCGGTGATGTCCCACAGGCGGGCCGCGGTGAGATCGATGCGTACATGGCGCACGGTATCGCGCAGATCGAAACGATCCGCGAACATGTCCGCGCTGGCGAAGAGGATCTGGCCCTTCACCGTGTAGCTACGCGTGTCGGTCAGCGGATCGTGATCGATCCGAACATCCATCAGCCGGGCGACCTTGAAGGCGAAGAACACGCCGCTGAGCAGGACGCCGACCGCGACGCCGGCGGAAAGATCATGCGTCGCGACCGTCACGCCGACGGTCGCCAGCATCACGACGCCGGAGACCTTGGGATGCTTCGCCAGATCGCGGATCGATCCCCAGGAGAAGGTGCTGATCGACACCATGATCATGATCGCCACCAGCGCGGCGACGGGCACCTGCGCAACCCATGCACGCAGCGGGACCATCACGACGAGCAGGAAGACACCCGCGACCAGCGTCGAGAGCCGGCCACGGCCGCCATAGCGGACGTTGCCGACGGTCTGGCCGATCATGCCGCAGCCGGCGATGCCGCCGAACAATCCCGCCGCGACGTTCGCGAGACCGAGGCCGGTACATTCGCGCGCCTTGGAACTGCGCGTCTCGGTCAGCTCGTCGACGACGCTTGCCGTCATCATCGATTCGAGCAGGCCGACGGCGGCCATGGCAAAGGCGAACGGCAGCACGATCCGCAGCGTCGCCCAGTCGAGCGGGAGATTCGGAAGCTGGAAGGACGGCAGCGACGCCGGCAGCCGCCCGAGATCGGCGACGGTGCGGATCGGCATTGGGAAGGCGACATTGATCGCGGTCAGCACCAGAATGCAGATCAGCGGCGAGGGGATTGCGGTGGTGAGCCGGGGCAGGAGGTAGATGATCGCGAGGCCGCCTGCGATCATCGCATAGCTATGCCAGCTCACCCCGATCATCTGCGGAAGCTGCGCGGAAAAGATCAGGATCGCCAGTGCGTTGACGAAGCCGGTGCGTACGGATCGCGACACGAAGCGAAGCAGCACGTCGAGCTTCGCGAGCCCGAACAGGATCTGGAATACCCCCGCCAGCAGCGTCGCGGCGAGCAGATAGCGCAAGCCATGCGCATGCATCAGCGCGGCCGCCACCAGCGCGACCGAACCCGCTGCGCCCGAGATCATCGCGGGCCGCCCGCCGGCGACCGCGATGACGATGCCGATCACAAAGGAGGCGAACAGGCCGACCTCGGGATCGATGCCCGCGACGAACGAGAAGGCGATGACTTCGGGGATCAGCGCGAACGTGCCGACCATGCCGGCCAATATGTCGCGACGGGCGTCGCCTGCGCTGCCGAACCATTCGGCGCGATAGCGCGCCAAGGATGTGGTGTTCATTGGATCGATGTGTCCGCAGCAATCGCTAAGACGGGACTCGTCGAGCAGCGTCCGGATCGGCGATGCGAGATGCGTTGCCCGGCGGGTCGGCGGCCAGGATAGCCACCCGGATTTTCACCGGGTCCATGCGAATGACGTGCCTCTACCGCAACGGTCGCTGCCGGGCAATCCAGGCGCGACGAGGCATGCTGTCTGTCGTCCACGCAGCGCCTGTGCGGTCGATGTTGTTTCGCGGCTCCGGCCCGCGCGATGCGGCGACCGTAGGGAACGCGCGCCTCATCCTCACGTTCAACGCGCAAGTCGGCAATCCGCCGCGAGGATCTTCCACCGTGTTCTCAACCCATGGGGCAATCGCAGCTGCGTTGTCCTGCCTATGTCTATCGACTTCGATCGCCAGTGCCGATCCGATATGTCCCGCCGGCGACAGCTTCGATTATATGGGCGCCCGCGTGTCCTTTACCGGCGACCATGCGGCCTATTATTTCGCGTCCGATCACAAGCTGGTCGATGCCGATGGCGCGCCGAACGCGTATCACCCGGACGACGAGCCCGATGCCTGCCCCGATGCGGGACGCGGGATCGATTGTCTCGAATCGGCCGGCTATCCCAACGGATCCTGGTGGCAGACGGTGCTGGCGGCCGATCCTGCGGACCCCGACAGACCGGCCGTCCAGCGCGGTGGCCCCTACAAGGGCTATTTCGTGTCGATGACCTCGCTCCGCGATACCTCGGCCGCCGGCCATGCGAGCCCCGCGAGCTATGTGGATGCGGCGCGCATTCCGTATCTCGTGCTGCCCGCGCCGATCTATCGCACCGATGGCATGGGCGAGATGGGCGATATCGGCTGGGCGACGAATCTCGACACCGGTCGGGCAACGCCGTTCGTCATCGCCGACGAGGGACCCGTCGAGCCGTTCGGCGAGGCGTCGGTGGCGTTCTGGCAGTCGCTCGGCGCCCGCGCACCCAATCCGCGCACGGGCGAAGGCCTGCCCAACGGCCGGGTCGTCTATGTGGTGTTCCCGGGCAGTCGGCTGACCGCTGCGATCGGTTGGCCGATCGACCGAGACGCGCTCGCACGCGAGGCGAAGGCGAGGCTCGCCGCGATCGGCGGACCGACGATGCTGCGTTCCTGCGTCGATGCGGGCGGTCAGGATGGCTCGCCGAAGTCGTCGCTTCGGTGAAGGTCTTGCGCGCGACATGCGTTTTCGCGACGCTGTTCGGCCCGGGCATGGCGTCGGCCGCTGCGCCTGCATCGGCTGGCGACTGGACGCCGCACACTGCGGCGGCCCTGCTCGATACGAGCTTTCCGACCGCGGATGCCTGTCAGAGGGCGCTCGACGACGCGCGCAAGGACGAAGGGCACGCACGGCCCGTCCATGGGCTCAGCTATGCCAGGCTGTTTGCGCAGGGCCGTTGTCACGTCTTTCATGAGAGCGGTGCTGCATGGCGGATCCGCATGCATTGGACGCCCCGTACTGCGGCACCACCGAAGTCACGATAGGCGAGGCGAGGCGAGGCGAGGCAGCGGAGGAGGGCGGTGGTGGGTCCGCGCGATCCACGGCGAGGTCGTTCGCGCATTACGCCCCTTGCCTCGCTTGCCGATGGTGCGCGACCGACATGGAGGCGTTAGGAGGGCGGCGCCACTGGAGGAGATATCGCATGACACAGCTTCCCCCCGCCTTCGCTGCCGGCGGCGTCGCCGTCGTGACGGGCGCTGCGAGTGGCATAGGGTTCGCGCTCGCATCGCGGCTTCTCGCCCTCGGCATGAAGGTCTCGCTGGCCGATCTTGCCGGTGAACGCCTCGATGAGGCGGCCGCGCGGCTGGCTGTGCTCGGCGAGACGATCGCCATCGCCACCGACGTCTCGATACGATCGGATGTCGAACGGCTTCGCGATCGCGTGCCGGGCGCCTGGGGGCCGGTGTCCGTCCTGATCAACAACGCGGCGGTCGGCTACAATCCGGGACAACCGTGGGAACAGGGTGCGGCGTGGGAGAGCCTGCTCGGCGTCAATCTGATGGGCGTCCTCCACGGCGTGCAGGTTTTCGCTCCGGCGATGATCGAAAGCGGGGGTCCGGGCGTGATCGTCAACACAGGGTCAAAGCAGGGCATTACGAGCCCGCCTGGCAACCCGGCCTATAATCTGTCGAAGGCCGGCGTGCGCAGCTATACCGAGTCGCTCGGCCACGCGCTGCGCGAAACGAACGGCGGCCGGGTCTCCGCGCATCTGCTCATCCCCGGCTTCACCTATACCGGGATGACCAACCGTCCGGAAAAGCCCGATGCGGCGTGGACCGCGGAACAGGTCGCCGATTTCGCGCTCAACGGGATCGGTCGCGGCGATTTCTATATCCTGTGTCCCGACAACGACGTCGACCGCGTCGTCGACGGCAAGCGCATGCGCTGGGCGATGGACGACATCATCGAGAACAGGCCGGCCCTGTCGCGCTGGCATCCCGACTACAAGGCGGCGTTCGAGGCCTTCATGGCCGGATGATCCCGCAGGCGCGGTGGCCGCCTCACAGATCGAATTCGAGGCTCGCCAGCACCGTTCTCGGCGCGCCCGAATAGGCGGTGTTGGCGCCGGGGCTTCCGACGATGGTGCCGTCGGCGATCGACGAGAAGTAACGCTTGTCGCCGACGTTGATGACGTTGACCCGCAGCGTCTCGTGATGATCGAACCACGCCGCATTGTAGCGCACGCCGACATCGACCGTCGCGTAGGACGGCGCGAAGCTGGTGTTGGTGTTGGTCGCCGCGCGGTCGCTTTCGTAATGGACCGCACCGGTCAGCGCGAAGCCGTGCGCGATCGCGGGGTGGAAGTCGGCCGAGACGTCGCTCTTGAAGTGCGGCACGCCGACGACGCGCTTGTCGTCGGTGGTGGCGACTCCGGTGTCGAGCAACCGCGCATCGATGTAGGTGACTCCGCCGAGCAGGCTGAGCGAGGGCGTGAGCGAGCCCTGCCCGAACAATTCGCCGCCCCAGTTGCGCTGCGTGCCGACGACCTCGAAGATGTCGGCCGGCGCGTCCGCCTGCGCGAGCGGACGCGTCATCCGGAAGCCCGCCGCGGTGATCAGGAAGTCCGGGGCCAGCTGATATTTGACGCCGGCTTCATACTGCCGGTCGCGATAGGGCGCGAGGATCTGGTTGGCGTTGACGGCGTTGGCGGGTGCGGTCTCGCCCTGCTCGACGCTGTTGGCATAGGTGGCATAGAGCGTCAGCGCCTCGGCCGGCTTGTAGATCAGGCTGACGGTCGGGCTCAGCACGCCGTTGCGCGTGTCCGCGCTGGTGACCGCGCCTGCGACCGAATAGCTGCGCGACTGGAGGAAGGAGGTGCTGAGCGTGCCCTGCACCGACAATTGGTTGGTGAGGTGGATCGTGTCGCCGACGATGATCGACTGGACGAAGAGATGCCCCGTCTCATACTCGCCGCCGCCGTTGGGCGCGGTCTTGTTGGGCAGCACGGTCGGGCTGGCGAGATTTCCCGTGCCGAGCACCACCGCGATCGAGTTGCGGTAGCCATATTGGCCGTTGACGAAGCCGTTGGTGCCCAGCGACAGATCGTTGACGATGCCGAACAGCGTCACCGGGCCGGTTATCGAAGCCGTGTTGCTGGCGACGGTGAACCGCGGCGCCGCGGCGAAATTCTTGGTGACGGTATAGTCGCCGGCATTGTCGGTCAGCGTGTCGGTGATGCCGTAGAGGCCGCGATCGGCATTCTGGTAGAGGCCGCCGATCTCGAACGTCCAGCCGCCGCCGAGATCGTGCTTGAGCTTGGCTAGGCCCGTATCCGTCTTGAGATCGACGCCGGCATAGGGCTGGCCATAGCCTTCGCGCGTCGGATCGATCGCCTTGGGCAGCAGGATATTGGGCTTGCTGAAATACACGATGCTGCCGGGCAGGCCGAAGCCTCTGGTCTCGTAATGGCTGACGTCGGCCTCGATCACGGTGCGATCGTCGAGGTGGATATCGAAGTCGCCCGATATCAGCGTGCGGTTGAAGTGGCTGCCGTCGACATAACCTTCGCCCTCGCCGTGGACGAAGTTGAAGCGATAGCCGATCGGCCCCGCGGTCGCGCTGGCGTCGACCTGTCCGGTCCACAGGCCCTGGCCGTCAAAGCTGCCGACGAGGCGGAGCAGCGGCGTCTCGGTCGGCCGCTTGAGCTGATAGTCGAACACGCCAGCGGGCGATTGCGGCCCGTAGAGCGCGCCGGCGAGCCCGTTGAGCACCTGGATGCCCGCAAGGTTCTCGGCGGGGATCGCGGTCGTGCCGACGATGTTGAGACCGTCGAGCCGGGTGTCCTGCACGATGCTGCCCTGGAAGCCGCGCGACTGCGGACGCGAAACCTCGAAGCCCTGCTGGTCGCGAACCTCGACCGAAGGGAGGTAGCGCAGCGCATCGTTGACCGTACGCGCCTGATTGTTGACGATCAGATCCTCGGGGACGACCGTAACCGAAGCGGGCGTGCCGGCGATCGATTGGTTGCCGAGCGGGCCGAGATCGGCGGTCTTGGCCGAATAGACCGGCTGTGCCGCATAAGCCTTGTCCGCCGTCACGATGATCGCGCCGGTATCGGACGACGACGTCGTGGTTTGCGCGCCGGCGGCGCTGGTCAGTCCACAGGCGAGCGCGACGAGCGAGACGCGGCGAAAATCGTGGCGGCGGAAACACGGCAGGACGGACATTGAGCAACTCCCGTTCACGCTATACATGCGCAAATACAGCATCGCCCTTGCCGGACGGCATCTGCTCCGCATAGGGAGAATCCCGAGGCGCATCGGTGGGATGTATGATTGTCCGACGGTGTGTCTAAAATGTTTCACACTGGGAGCCTGTCGATGATGTTCCGAGCCAGGGTCGCCGTATCGACGGGCATCATCTCGGCGATCTGCCTTGGCATAGGGGCGGCGAAGGCAGAAACGGTCGACGTCTACGCGGCGGGAAGCTTGCGCGGGGTGGTGACCGCGCTGGCGCCCAAGGCGCTGGCGATGGGGATCGAACTCAAACCGACCTTCGGCGGCGCAGGCGACCTGCGCGACCGGATCGAGCAGGGCGCCACGCCCGATCTCCTGCTCTCCGCCGACATGGCTTCGCCGCGCCGACTGGTCGCGGAGGGACGGGCCGGCGAACCCGCGATCGCCTTCGCCCGCAATCGGCTGTGCCTCGTCGCCCGTCGCTCGCTCGGGCTTACCCCCGCCAATCTCGTCGCTCGATTGCTTGGCAAAAACGTGCGGATCAAGACGTCGAAGCCGGTCGCCGATCCGTCCGGAGACTATGCGATGGCGATGTTCGACCTGATCGAAGCCGCGCGTCCCGGCGCCGGCAAATCGCTCCGCGCCAACGCCGAAGCGCAGATGGCCGTGACCGTGCCGGGTGTCCGCCCTGGGCAGAATGCGACCGCGGCACTGTTCGAGGCGAAGCGCGTCGATGTCGCCGTCACCTACTGCAGCGCTAGCGCCGATCTGCTGAAGGATACGCATGATCTGGTGAGGATCGCTGTTCCCGCCAGCTTCGATCCGAAACCGGTCTTCGGCATGGCGCTGCTTTCGACCAACCCCGCCGCGATGCGCTTCGCGCTCCTGTTACTGTCCGACGTCGGTCAGGACGCGATCTCCGCATCCGGACTGATCCCGCTCGCCGACGATCCCCACCGCTAGACTGCCTGTCAACGACGCACATCGGTCGCTCGTCGACCGTGATCCGTCACGTCCGTTTTCGTCGACGATGTCCGAATAGGTCTGCGCACGCCGCAGAGTGTCTGCCGGCGCCAGGATTCCGGCGGAATTGGTGTGCGGTGCGATCGATACGTCCCGCTGCATTTTATGGCTGTCAGACTGTCGTACATTAAGCTATATCCAAACGGATACAGCGGAGTCGGATGATGATGGTGGAGCAGACGCCCGTCGCGCGATTGACGCCTCTTCGGCAGTCGGCGGCACCATTGCGACGCAAGATCATCGGAGCGCTTCGCGACGCGATCGAAAGCGGCGTGCTGGCGCCCGGCGAGCGGCTGATCGAACGCGATCTGTGCGAACGGCTGGCAGTCAGCCGGACCTCGCTACGCGAGGCGCTGCGCGCGCTGACCGCGGAAGGTGTCGTCTCGCCGGCGCCCGACCGCGGGCTGATGGTGACCAAACCATCCTCGTCGGACGTTCGCAATGCGTACGAGATCCGCGCGCAGCTTGAGGCGCTCGTCGTCGGACAGTTCGTCGAGCGCGCGACCGATGCCGAACGCGCGCAGCTCGTCGAACTCGCCGGCGTGCTGGTGGAGGCCTATGCAGCCGGTTCCGTAGAGGTGATCCTCGCCGCCAGGCGCGACTTCCAGGACCTGCTCTGTTCCGGCGCGCGCGACACGGTGGCGCGCGATGTCATCGCCGGGCTGCTTCTCAAGACATCGGCGCTGCGCACCCGTTCGCTCGCCCGACCCGAGCGGCAACGGCAGAGCATCGGCGAGATCGAAGGGCTCGTTGCCGCGATCGGCGCGCGCGACGTCCCGCGTGCCCGAGAAGCCGCCATCCGACATGTCTCGAACGCCGAGATTTCGGCGGCCGCCGTGTCGGGATCTGGCCTGTCGGCCCACGTCCCGGAGCCGCCCCGCGCCGCAGCGATGCTCGCGGCATAGCGATCCGTCTCACATCCGCTTCGTTCACGACCAGGAGAGATATCATGATCATCACCGCCGCTCTCATGCACGGTCTCGGCATCCATCTCGGCGCCTGGATGGCGCGGGAGGGCGAGGCATCCGATTATGTCTCGCCGCGCTTCTACGCCGATCTCGCGCGCAAGGCGGAGGCGGGCAAGCTCCACGCCGTGTTCCTCGCCGAACAGATCACCAACCAGGAAAACGGCGTCGAGCGGCCGTGCGGCACGCTCGATGCGGTGACGGTGCTGTCGTTCATGGCGGCATGTACGCAGCGGATCGGCCTCGTCGGCACTGCATCGACCACCTACAACGTGCCGTACGAACTCGCCCGGCGGTTCGCCACGCTCGATCATCTGAGCGGCGGCCGCACCGGCTGGAACTCGATCGCCACGCAGAACCCGCACACGATGGCGCAATTCGGCGGCGGCGAGCATCCCGACCATCTCGCGCGCTACGAGCGCGCGGACGAGTTCATCGAGGTGGTGCTGAAGCTGTGGGACAGCTGGGAGGAGGGGTCGCTGGTCGGCGACAAGGCGAACGCCGTGTTCGGGCGCGCCGACAAGGTCCACGACATCGACCATGTCGGCGAGTTCTTCCAGGTGAAGGGCCCGCTGCCGTTCGCGCGGACACCGCAGGGGCGGCCGGTGATCTTCCAGGCGGGATCCTCGCCGCTCGGGCGAGAGCAGGCGGCGCGCTTCGCCGATTGCGTCTTCACCGCGCAGCATCTCGTCGAGGACGCGGTCGATTTTCGGTCCGACATGCGCCGTCGCGTCGTCGAGACGGGGCGCGACGCGGACAGCATCAAGATCCTGCCGGGCATGTCGCTGATTCTCGGCGAAACCGAGGAGAAGGCATGGGATCGCAAGAAGCGACTGGAGGAGGTGCTCGGCACAGGGCCCAATATCGCCAAGCTCGCGCGCCGGCTCGGCGTCGCGCCCGAGGCGCTCGACCTCGACGCGCCGTTGCCGATCGACAAGCTCGTGCCCGAAGCCGAGTTCAAGGGATCAATCGGGTTCCGGCGATCGATCCTCAACCTCGCCGCCAAGGAAAAGCTGACGGTGCGCGAACTCAGCCTGCGCTATGGCGGCGGGCACCAGGAGGTGATCGGCACGCCCGAGCAGGTTGCCGATCATATGGAGGCCTGGATGAAGGCGGGCGCGGCGGACGGTTTCACGCTGATGATCGACATGCTGCCGTCCGGTCTCGACGACGCGGTCGACATACTGATCCCCGAGCTGCAGCGGCGGGGGCTGTTCCACGACGATTATGAGCACGCGATGCTGCGCGACAGTCTCGGTCTCGCAGCGCGATCACCCGTGGCGGCCAGCGCGTTCGCCTGACGCCCTTTTCTCGGCGCTAGTCTTGCGGGCGGTCGTCGGAGGCGCCGCCGAACGGCAGCGGATCGGCACGCAGCCGGGCAGCGAGCAGACGATAATCCTCGCTGTCCGTCGCGGCCTCCATCCGGACCTCGATGGCCCGGAAGCAGCGAAGCACTTCGCGTCCCCAGTCGGTGAGCTGCGCGCCGCGATTGGATCCGCCGCCTGCGACCGCTTCGACGACCGGCTGTTGCCAGCACCGGTTCATGGCATCGACGTGGAGCCAGGTGCGGCGATAGCTCATGCCCAACATGCGGCCGGCCGCCGATATCGAACCGGTCTGGCCGATCGCTTCCAGCACGAGCGCGCGTCCGGGGCCGATCGCCGCCTCCGCGCCGGACATGAGTTGCACCTTGAGTTTGAGCGGACCCTTGATGGACACGTATCGTGGCTCCGATGTTGATCAGCACGAGGCTGTCACGAATGCGGAGCCTATCGCGCAGCAGGAGAATGGCAATGGCGAGTATCGATGTTCTGCCCGCCGCGTGGCTGACGCTGTTCGACGGTACGCGGCTCGACGAGAAGATGGACCTCTCGGCTCTGCTGTCGACTGTGGGCGACGACGGCTGGCCCCATGCGAGCTTCCTCGGTGCAGGCGAAGTGGTCGTGCGCAATGAACGACGGATCGGCCTGCTGCTGTGGGCGACCTCCACGACCGCCGGCAATATCGCACGGACGGGGCGTGCGACGCTCTTCGCGGCGGCCGAGGGAAGCGTCTGGGAGGTTCGCCTCGAAGCGGGGGCGGGCGACCACGACGGAGCAGGCGGTGCACTGCGGTTCGAGGCGCACGTGATCGGGGTTAGATGCCACGCGGCGCCATACGCACAGGTCACGGGCATGATCGGCTTTCACCTGCTCGATCCCGCATCGACCGTGGTGCGATGGCGCGCACAGATCGAGCGGCTGCACCGGTTCGGCTGATCTGTTCGCCCCCACCGAATTTAGGACTAGCCAAACGTCTGACTGTCATACAAGATGACAAACATAAAGCGACGGGACCTGTAGACGCGCGCTGTGCTGCGTCGGCACCAATCCGATCGCGAGGTGGAGAGCGATGAGAAAGTGGCTGGTCGGGGTGGGAATTGCGGCATTGGTGGGTCTGCCCGCCACGGTAGCCGCGCAGACCGTTCCATTGCGCGCGCCGCCGACCGACAACGGATTGCTGTCACCGTTCGGCGAGACGCTCGACGATATGGGGATCCGTATCCGCTCGCAGCTGGTGAACGAGTTCGCGGCGAATCCGGTGGGCGGCGTCAAGCAGGGCAATACCGACGTCGGCCAGTTCCAGATCGGCGCGAGCTTCGACCTCGACAAGATCGTCGGCTGGAAGGGCGCGCAATTCCATGTCACCGGGGTCCGCGACTTCGGCAACGGCCTGTCGCATGATGTGAGCGGTACGTTCATCAAGTCGCAGGAAATCTACAAGAACGAGTTCACGATCAACCGCATGGGTGTCTTCGCCCTCGAGCAGAAATTGTTCGACAACCGGCTCGACATATTCGTCGGCCGGCTGGGCTCGACGACCTTTTACGGGCGCCTGGCCAACAGCTGCAATTTCCAGTCGGGAATCAGCTGCAGCGTTCCGCAGATCCTCAATTCATCGTCGGGCGTCACTTTTCCGACGTCGGCGACCTGGGGCGGAAACGTCCGCTACCGGATAGGTTCGGACATCTATGTCGAGGCCGGTGCGTTCGAGGTCGACTCGTTTATCCAGAACACGTCGGGTTTTGACTTCAGTACCAAGCACGCGACCGGATTCTCGGTGCCTTTCGAGGCGGCGAAGGGGGTCTATGATCTCGACAAGAGTCGCTACCCGAGTTCCGTCAAGATCGGCGGCTACTATAGCACCGCGCCGTTTACCGATCCCTTCCTGAACACGAAGGGCCAGTCGCTCGGCCTCGACGGCGGGACCGCCGAACCCAACAAGCATATTCGTCACGGATTCTATATCATGGGTGAGAAGGCGATATGGCGCCCCTCCGAACATGACGCGCGGAGCCTCGCGCTGTTCGGCGGCTGGATCCAGCCGCTGGAGAATGAGGAAGTGATGCGCACGCAGGTCTATGCCGGCGCGGTCTTGCGGGCGCCGCTCTACAGCCGGCCGCACGACATCCTGTCGTTCGAAACGAGCTATTTCAGGCTGTCCGACAAGGAACGCGCATTTCTTGACGACGCCCGGCTGCGCGCTGGCGGGACGGGCCAGAACAAGCCTAATGAATACGCATTCGAGCTCGATTACAGCGCGTTGCTCTATCGTGGCATAAGGTTGGCACCCAACGTCCTCTATATCGTGAATCCGGATAACTCCGCCTTGCCGAAGACGCCCGTCCTCTCCAAGAACGAGATCGTGCTGGGGCTCAAGTTCACGCTCAATCTCAGCGGTCTGCTCGGACTGCCGGTCGCGCCCAACCTGTCGGACTGATCCGGCAGACGGCTGAATATCGGCGGTATAGCAGGCCGCGTCAGCCGTCATCGGAAGGTCGAGAATGCACGATTTGGAAGCCGACGGTCTGCCGACGCCGCGGCGCTATTGGGCGGCGGCGGCGATCTGGCTCGCGATGGCGATGTCGGTGCTCGATAGTTCGATCGCCAACGTCGCGTTGCCGACCATCGCGCACGACGTCGGCGCAAGCCCGGAATCGTCGATCTGGGTGGTGAATGCGTATCAGATCGCGATCACCATGCTGCTCCTGCCGATCGCGGCGCTGGGCGAGATCCTCGGCTATCGGCGCGTCTATGGGGCGGGGCTCGCGATCTTCGTGGTCGCGTCGCTCGCTTGCACCCTGGCGCAGGGATTGACGACGTTGGCGCTTGCCCGCTTCGTCCAGGGGTTCGGCGCGGCGGCGGTCATGTCGATCAACGGCGCGCTCGTCCGTTTCACCTACCCCAAGGCGACGCTGGGACGGGGGATCGGCTATAATGCGCTGGTCGTCGCGATCGCGTCGGCGGCAGGGCCGAGCGTCGCGGCCGCGATCCTGGCGTTCGGATCGTGGCGGTGGCTGTTCGCGGTAAACGTGCCGCTTGGCTTGCTGTCGCTGCTGATCGGCCAGCGCTGCCTGCCGTCGGTCGCGGGCACGGGGGGGCGCTTCGGCATCGTCTCGTCGCTGCTCAACGCCGCGATGTTCGCCGCGGCGTTTCTTGCCGCATCCGACGCCGCGCACGGGAAGTTCGATGCCCGCACCGCGGCCGAACTCGCCGCCGCCGTGCTGATGGGCGTGCTGCTCGTCCGCCGCGTCCGTCACCAGACCAGCCCGCTGATCCCGCTCGATCTGCTGCGGATCCCGATCCTGCGCCTGTCCTACATGACCTCGATCTGCTCGTTCGCGGCGGCAATGATCGGGCTCGTCGCATTGCCCTTCTATCTGCAGGCGATGTTCGGCTTCAGTCACGTCGAGACCGGCCTGCTGATCACGCCCTGGCCACTCGCGGTTGCCATCGCCGCGCCGCTGGCAGGTCGGATGGTCGAGCATGTGTCGGCAGGATTGCTGGGCGGGATCGGCCTGGCGATCATGGCGGCGGGCTTCTGTGCGATCGCGCTGCTCTCCCCCTCGGCGAGCATCGGCTGGCTACTCTGCGCGATGACGGCCTGCGGTGCCGGCTTCGGCTTGTTCCAGGCGCCCAACAACAGGATCATGCTGAGTATCGCACCGTCCGCGCGCAGCGGGGCCGCAGCCGGTATGCTGGCGACCGCGCGTCTGGTCGGGCAGACGACGGGGGCGGTGCTGGTCGCCTGTCTCTTCCGCATCGCCGGGCCCGCGACGCGGATGACTTTCGTGGCCGGCGCGATCCTGGCGGCCGTGGCGGCGGCAGTCAGCCTGCGGCGCTTGTCGGCCAGCTGATCGCTATGCGCGCATGGCGATGCTGGTCTCCGTCGCACTGCACCTAAAGGCGCGAACCATGCCGGAGGCGATCGACAGCGCGATTTCGGCCGCGCCGAGCGCACCGATCGACAAGCCGGCCGGGCCTTCGATGCGATCGATCTGGTGCGCCGAATGGCCCGCCTTGCGCAGGCGCTCGCAGCGTGCCGCATGGCTGCGCGTCGAGCCGAGCGCCGCGATATAGCCGGTGGGGGCGAGCAGGGCGGCGTGCAGCGCCGGGTCGTCGATCTTGATGTCGTGGCTGAGCGTCACGATCGCGGTGTTACCATCCGGCCGCAGCGCGGTGATCGCATCGTCGGGCCAGCGATCGTCCAGCACGACCCCCGGAAAGCGCTCGGCTGTAAGGAAACGGCCGCGCGGATCGATGACGGTCGCCGCGATCCCCAACGTCCGCGCGTAGATGGATAGGGCCTGCGCGATCTGGACGGCGCCGACGATGAGCAGACGATAGGCAGGCGCGTAGCGATTGACGAACTGGTCGCGGACCGTGTTCGCGACGCCTCCATCGATGCGACTGAGGCCCGTCGCGAGATCGGTCGTCACCGATAATTCGCGTCCGTCGATACCCGCAGCGAGGATCGCCGCACCCAGCGTGCGCGGAAAGCCGCCGTCGTGGACGGACTGGACGAGCACCTCGATCTCGCCGCCGCAGGGCAGCCCAACCTCCCACGCCGCGCCGTTGGCGACGCCGTAGCGCTGGCGCCGCGTCGTGCCGTCGGCGATGACCTGCGCTGCGGTGTCGAGCACATCGCCCTCGACGCAGCCACCCGACACCGATCCCTCGAACCGGCCATCGACATGGATGAGCATGTGGCTTCCGCGCGGACGCGGGGCGGAGCCCCAGGTGGAGATCACCGTCGCGATCGCCATCGGCGAGTCGCCCCAGCGCTCCATCGCTGCGAAGATCGGATTGTGATCGGTCATCTCACTGCCTTCGTGGGCTCAGTCGGCGTCTTCCTTAGCGCCCTTGCGGCCGCCGAACAGGCCTTTGACGCGGCCCATCACGCCCTGCTTCGCCTCGTCGCTGTCGGCAGCCGCCTCGGTGCCGTCGACCGGCGGCGGCGCACCGACGGCGGCGGCGAAGCGCGTGAAGAACTGGTCGGCGAGCGACTTCGCGGTCGCATCGATCAGCCGCGCGCCTATCTGCGCCATCTTGCCGCCGACCTGCGCCTTGACGACATAGCTGAGCAGCGTGCCGCCATCGCGCTCCTCTAGGCGAACGTCCGCGCCGCCCTTGGCGAAGCCCGCCGCGCCGCCCTGGCCCTCGCCCGAAATCCGGTAACCGTTCGGCGGGTCCATCTCGGACAGCAGCACCTTGCCGCCGAATTTGGCGGACATCGGCCCGATCTTGATCTTGGCGACGGCCGACATCTCGGTGGGCGACTGGCGTTCGATCGTCTCGCAGCCCGGTATGCACGATTTGAGCGTCTCGGTGTCGTTGAGCGCTTCCCACACCGTTTCCCGGGACGCGGCAATCAGCCGTTCGCCTACCATATCCATCTCGGCATCCTCTTGTATGATTGTCATACACAAATACACCTGCGGGTCGATTATGGCAAGCGTTGCGCCGCTTTCGCTGGCAGGCAAACGCCGCTATTGCCGTCGGACAACGAGAGTGACGCCAACGTCCTCGGATCGGAGATGCGCAAATGCCTGGTGATGTCGTGGCCAAACTGACCCCGCTCCGCTACGAATCCGCGCCGCTTCGCAACCAGATCATCGCATCGCTGCGTAGCGCTATCGAGACCGGCGTGCTCCAGCCCGGCGCGCGGCTGATCGAGCGCGACCTGTGCGAGCAACTCAGCGTCAGCCGCACTTCGCTGCGTGAAGCATTGCGCGAGCTTCAGGCGCTCGGCGTGCTGTCGTCGGTCGACAATCGCGGTCTCGTCGTCGGGATGCTGACCGCGGAGGAGGCGGGCAACGTCTACAGCATCCGCGCGGTTCTTGAGGCGCTGGTCGCCGGGCAATTCGTCGAACTCGCCAGCGACGAGGAGGTCGATCAATTGTCGGGCTTCGGCCAGACGCTGAAGAAGGCCTATGCGTCGGGCTCGGTCGAGCGGATCATCACCGCCAAGCGAGCCTTCTACGATTGCATCTGCACGGGCGCGCAGAACGGCATGGCGTTCGACATCATCAACGGGCTCACGCTGCGGACGTCGAGCCTGCGCAGCCGATCGCTCGCCCGCAAGGAGCGCCAAGCGCAGAGCGTCAAGGAGATCGATGCGATCCTGGCGGCGATCGAGGCGCGCAATGCAGAAGCCGCCAAGAGCGCGGCGGCGGCGCATGTCGGCAATGCCGCCAAATCCGCACTGGGCGACGACGATGCGGCGCCGGTGGCAAGCATCAAGACGGTGCGTCGCCGCTCCGCCTAGCTCCAGCGCGGGATGTCGATATCGAGCCCGAATAGATCGAGCGCGCGCGCGACGGTATGATCGACGATCGCCTCGATCGACGTCGGGCGCGTATAGAAGCCCGGCACCGGCGGCGCGACGATCGCGCCCATTTCGGTCACGGTCAGCATGCTTTTCAGATGGCCGGCGTGGAGCGGTGACTCGCGGACGAGCAACACCACGCGTCGCCGTTCCTTAAGCGCGACGTCGGCCGCCCTCGGCAGCAAGGTGCTCGTCACGCCGCTCGCGATCTCGGACAGGCTGCGGATCGAGCAGGGCGCGACCAGCATCCCCATCGTCTTGAACGACCCGCTCGAGACCGCGGCACCGATGTCGTCGGCCCTGTAGACCTTGTCGGCGAGCGCCTCGACGGCGGCGACCTTGAGATCGGTCTCGTGCGCGAGCGTGATCTGCGCGGCGCGCGACATGACGAGATGCGTCTCGATCCCCGATGCGCGCAGCATCTCCAGCGCGCGCACGCCGTAGATGACGCCCGACGCGCCCGAGATGCCGACGACCAAACGACGCGGTGGCGGAGTCTCAGTCATGCGAGCCCGGCGCCTCGCGGACCGGCGTCTCGGGCTTGAGGTCGCCCTGCCGATGCGCGAAGGTGCGTTCGCCCGTCGTGCGCCAATTGCCGGTGACCGCGGCATCGGCATATTCGTCCCAGCGCTTGTCCCAGTCGCCGAGATGGTAGCCGTGCCACGGCGGACGCGGCGTCAGGTGCGGCAATTGCAGCTCCTCCCAGATTTTGCGCGCGGCGACCATGTACTTCTCGGCCGGCAGCGCCAGCGGCGGCATGTCGTGCTTGAGCGTGGCGTCGATCAGCAGCGTGCTCTCGAGCGGAGAACGGCCCGATTTCGGCCCATGGCCGCTGGTGCGATAGGGCGTCACATGAAGATCATGCGTGAAATCCGCGCGATAGGCCAGCGACCAGAAGATCGCGTCGGCATTCTCGGGATCGATGTCCTCCGAGACGGCGATGACCAGCTTGCCGCATTGCGCCTGCAGCGTCGCTGCACCCTGCATCCCGCGCCAGACCTCGGCCTGCGGCGTGCCGCGCGCGAACTGGATGAAGATCACCTTGCGCAAATTGGTAAGCGGTTCGTGCATGACGACGCGCTTGACGCCGCGCACGCCCATCACCTTCTGCAGATGCTCCATGAACAGCGGCTCGTAGGCGACGCGCTTGAGCACCGAGGATTCGCTCGGCGTCACCTGGCTGATGATCGAGACGAACACCGGCTTTTTGCGCATCGTGATCGCCGTCACGTGCATCGACATGTTGAAATCCTCGAGTGCGATATGGCCGTGGCTTTCGCCGAACGGGCCCTCGGGCTCGAGCAGATGCGTGTCGATCAGCCCCTCGATCACGATCTCGGCGCGCGCCGGCACCATCAGGTCGATCGTCTTGCACCGCACGACCTCGACCGCCTCGCGCATCAGGCCGCCGGCGACCGCCATCTCGTCCTGATCGATCTGGAGCTTCTGGGGCCCGGTGAACAGCACGGCGGGCGCGCAGCCGAGCACGATCGCGCACGGCATCTGCTGGCCCAGCGCGCGGTATTTCTCCCAATGGAGATAGCCGCCGGCGCCGCTCAGCCGGCTGGCCATGCGAACGCCGAGCCGATCGTCGGCCTTCAGCGCGGCGCGGTAGGTGCCCATGTTCTGCACGCCGCTTTCCGGATCGCGCGTGACGCAGAGCGTCGCCGTCAAATAGGGCGCGGCGTCGAAGCCCGGCGTCGAGACGGGGACGGGCAGGCGGGAGAGCCCTTCGCCGGGGCGTTTCAGCGCATCGCCGGTGATCACCACCTCCTGGCAGATCGCATCCTCCACCACGACGGGCGCGATCGGCTCGTTGATCGCCTCGAGCCACACCTTGCCGATCTGCTCCACCGGCAGACCGAGTCCGGCGGCGTAGATCTCGGCCGACGCCGCAAGGCCGCCGACGAGGACGGGGATGTCATATTCGTGTCCCTCGCCGTCGGTGACGTCGGTGAACAGGAAGGCGCGGCGATCGGCCTCGTCGAGCCCACCCTGGAACTGCCAGCGCGCGAGCGGATGGAGTTCGGTATCCTTGTCGATCGGTCGGCTGATGCGCGTCAGCAGGCCTTTCGCCTCCAGACGGGCGATATGCTCCTGCAGGTCGCGCGGTGCGCCCTCGGTCTCGATCATGACGGTCTCCTGCGGTGCGGCTCGGCCGAGCTCATTTGTAGATCAGAACCTCGCCCTGATGCGCGACCGCGCGACGGGCAAGGATCTTGACGAGATTGGCGCGATAGGCGCCGGTGGCGGCGGGATCGGAGAGCATGTCCTCCGGATCGATGTCGAGCGCATCGAGCGCCTCGGCCGAAAAGTCGCCGGCGAGCGCCGCCTCGAACGCCGCCGTGCGGGTGACGCCCGTGTTGTACGCGCCCGTCACCGCGACGCGGATGCCGGACGTCGTCCTGGCGACGAAGCAGGCGGCAAGCGCGTAGCGCGAGGCGAGATTGCGGAATTTGGCGTAGCCGGCCGACAGCGGCACCGGAAACTCGACGCCGATCACGATCTCGCCCGGTTCGCGACAGGTTTCGTAGAGGCCGGTGAAATAGTCGTCGGCGGCGACCCTGCGGCGATCGGTGACGACGATTCCGTCGAGTGCGAGCACGGCCGAAGGATAGTCCGCGGCGGGATCGTTGTTGGCGACCGAGCCGCCGATCGTGCCGCGGTGGCGGACATGGCGATCGCCGATTGATCCGGCGAGACCAGCCAGCACGGGGATTTTCTCGCGCACCAGCGCGGAAGCGGCGACGTCGGCATGGACGGTGCCGCCGCGGATCAGGATGCGGCCCTCGTCGGTCTCCTCGATGCCCTTCAATTCGGGCAGCGCGGTGAGGTCGATCATGTCGGTGGGCGCGGCGAGACGCGCCTTGAGCGTCGGCAGCAGCGTGTGGCCGCCCGAGATGTAGGAGGAATCGTCCCCCGCCTCAAACTGCCTGACCGCGTCGGCGACACTGGCGGGGCGGCGGTAGATGAAGGGATACATCAGGCGTCCACCGTTGCGCGCGTCTCGGCATGTGCCTGCAGGATCGCTTTCACGATGTTGTGATAGCCCGTGCAGCGGCAGAGATTGCCCTCCATCTCGTCGCGCACCTGATGCTCGTCGAGCGGCCCTTCCCAGGTGCGGATCAGTTCGGCGCCCGCCATGATCTGGCCGGGCGTGCAGAAGCCGCACTGGAGCCCGTGGCAGTCGCGGAACGCCTCCTGCATCGGATGCAGCTTGCCGTCCTGCGCCAGCCCCTCGATCGTCGTCACAGCGCGCCCCTCGGCCTGGGCGGCCAGCACGGTGCAGGATTTCGCCGAGATGCCGTCGAGATGGATCGTGCAGCAGCCGCATTGCGTCGTGTCGCAGCCGACATGCGTGCCGGTCAGCCCCAGCGCCTCGCGCAGATAATCGACGAGCAGCGTCTCGTCCTCGACGTCACGCGAGACGGCGTCGCCATTGACCATCATCGACACGGTAATCATTCAGACAAGCTCCGTCTGGGCCGTCGCGGGCGTCGCCGCGCGCAGCGTCTGGATCGCGTTCCAGATCTTCAGGGGGGTGGCGGGCATCTCGATCTCGATGACGCCAAGCGGGGCGAGCGCGTCTTCGATCGCGCTCATGATGACCGCAGGGGCAGGGGTGGTGCCGCCTTCGCCGCCGGCCTTGATCCCGAACGGATTGGTCGGCGAATGGACCTCGGCGATCTCGCACAGGAACGAAGGCATGTTGTCCGATCGCGGCATGCCGTAGTCGGTGAAAGATCCGGCCAGCGGCTGGCCGCTCTCGGGATCGATCGCGAAGCTCTCCCACAATGCCTGGCCTACGCCCTGCGCGATGCCGCCGTGCGTCTGGCCGTGGACGATCATCGGGTTGATGCAGCGCCCGACGTCGTCGACGGTGACATAATGGGTGATGTCGATCTGGCCCGTCTCCGGATCGATCTCGATCTCGCACATGCACGCGCCGTTGGGGAAAACGGGCTGGTGCATCTCGTTGTCGCGGCGGACGCGCAGCCCGCCGGGCGAGGTTTCTGCCGCTTTGACCGCGAGCTCGGTCCATCCCAGCGTGCGGTTGGTGCCCGGCGTGCCGAACACGCCTTCGCCGAACGTCACCTTGTCGGCGGTCGTCTCGAGGATGTCGGCGGCAAGCGCTCTGGCTTGCTCGACCAGATCCTCTGCGGCGAGCGCCATGACCGTCGAGGCGTGGCGCATCGAGCGGCCCGAATGCGTGCCGCCGCCCGCGGTGACCACGTCGGTATCGCCCAGCGTGATCGTCACCTCGTCGAACCCGACGCCGAGCAGATCGGCCATCACCTGCGCGAAGCTGGTCTCGTGGCCCTGGCCGGCGGGCTGGGTGCCGATCACCACCTCGATACCCTTGTTGGTATGGACGATGATGTCGGCGCGTTCCTTGGGGCTGCCGATCGAGCTTTCGACATAATTGGCGAAGCCGAGACCGAACAGCTTGCCGCGCGCCTCGGCCGCCTTGCGTCGCGTCGACGACCCGGCCCAGTCGCCGATCTCGAGCAGCCGGTCCATGTTCTTCTCATATTCGCCGCTGTCGTACAGCGAGCCGACCGCGTTCCGATACGGCATCTGCGAAGGCTGGACGAGATTGCGGCGCCGCAGGTCGAGCCGGTCGTAGCCGAGTTCGCGCGCCGCCTTGTCGATCAGCCGCTCGATCGCGAACGTCACCTCGGGGCGGCCCGAGCTGCGATAGGCCTGCGTCGGCATCGTGTTCGAGAAGGTCGCGCGCGAGCGCAGCGTCGCGACGGGAATATCGTAGGAGCCGGTGATCAGCCCCGAGCCTTTGCTCAGCGGCGACAGCGACACGCAGCGCGCGCCGACGTTGCTGAGATTGTTCGCGCGGAGCGCCAGGAACTTCCCATTGGCATCGAGCGCCAGCGAGACTTCGGAGACGAGATCGCGCCCCTGATAGTCGGTAAGGAAGCTTTCGGAGCGATCGGCGCGGAACTTGACCGGGCGACCGATCCGCTTCGATCCCCACATCACCAGTCCGAATTCGACATAGGCGCGGTTGCGCGTGCCGAAATTGCCGCCGACGTCGAACGAGATCACGCGCACCGCCTCGGGCTCGACGCCCATCACCTTGGCGAGCTCGTGCTTCTGCCGCACCGCGCCGCCGCTGCCGGCATAGAGTGTATAGCGTTCGGTCTCCGCGTCGTAGCTGCCGAGCGCGGCGCGCGGCTCGAGCGGGACGCCGGTCACGCGACCGATCACCCATGTCATGTCGACGATGTTGGCGGCCGCCGCGAACGCGGCGTCGGTGCTGGCCACGTCGCCGAAGGTCGCGTCGACGAGGATGTTGTCGGACTGCGACTCCCATAGCTTGGGGGCATCGGGCGCGGCGGCCTCGCGCGTGCCGGCGACGAAATCGAGCGGTTCGAAATCGACCATCACGGCTTCGGCGGCCGAATAGGCCTGGCTGCGCGTCTCGGCGATCACCATCGCGACAGGCTCGCCGACGTAACGCGCGCAGTCGGCTGGCAACAGGTAATGCTCGCCGATGTAGACGGGGGTGCCGCCGCGCCCGGTGAGCTTGACGTCGAACTTGGTCGACGGCACCGGATTGTGCGGAATCTCGCCAAGGCCGTCCGCCATGGCATCGGCGCCGGTCAACACCGCGAGCACGCCCGGCATGTCGAGCGCCGCGCTTGCATCGATGCCGTTGATCCTGGCGTGCGGATAGGGCGAGCGAACCATCGCGGTCCAGGTCTGGTCGGGCAGCGAGAAGTCGTCGGTGAAGCGGCCCTTGCCGGTGATCAGCCGCTCATCTTCCTTGCGCTTGAGCGGCTGGCCGACCGCGCGGAGCGACTTGATGATGTCCATGTCACGAAAGGGAGTCATGCCGGCACGGACTCCGCCCAGCTGAGATCGAGATAGCGATCGACGTTGGTCAGCGTCGTGGTGCCCGATCCGTATTTGGTCCGCAAATCGAGCACGGCGCGCGCGCCGTCGCGCAGGATCGCGCCATCGGGCGTCAGGCCCGATACGGGCGACAGCAGGCTGCGCATCACCGCCTCCAGCGCCTTGGGCTGGATTTCGGGCATACGCGCGGCGAGGATCGCCGCGGCGGCGTCGCGGTTGGCGGGATCGCGCACCCAATCGAGCCCGCGCCGATAGACGCCGAGAAAGGCCGTCAGCGCCTCGCCATTCTCGACGGCCCAATCCTGCCGAACGGCGATCACGCCGCCCTGATAGGCCGGGAAGAAATCGCCGCTGCTCAGCAGCGTCGGGAAGCCACTGGCCTTGGCGATGCTGGTGAAGGGTTCGATCGTGATCGTGCCGGCATGATCGCCGTCCTTGACCGAACGCCAGCGTTCGGGCGTCGAACCCACGGGCACGACCTCATAGTCGCCGTATGCGAGCCCGGAACGCGCCAGCATCTCGTAGAGCACGAAGGCGAAGCCGGTGGAGACCGCATCGAGCGCCAGGCTGCGTCCGCGCAGATCCTCGACCGTCTTGATGTCGGGCGAGACGACGAGGCCCAGCTCGATCTGCGTGCAGCCCATCACCACGCGGAAATCGGGCAGCGTCGGCAGCTTGGCCGCGCCCTGGCCCTCGCAGTAGGCGACAACGTTGTCGAACGCGGTGAAGGCGATGTCGAACGCGCCCGTGCCGAACTTCTCGAACTGGAAGACCGAGCTCGGTGTCGTCTGGAAATCGATCTCGAGCCCGGCATCGGCGAAGAAACCCCGATCGATCGCGGCGAAGACCGGAAGGTTCGGGGCGCCGGGGAAGGCGATGATGGACAGGCTGGTCATACGGTGACCTCTGCAAGCGAGAGAAGCATGCGCGCGACGTCGTCAGCGCGCTCGATCGGGGTGAGATGCGCGGCGCCTTCGAGAATCTCGAGCGTCGCGTCGGGGATCGCGGCGCGCATCGCCTCCGCCATCGCGGGCGGCGTCGCATAGTCCTCAGAGCCGACGAGGATGCGCGTCGGCATCGTCATTCCGGGCAACGCATCACGCTTGTCGAAGCAGCCGAGCATGCGGCAGGCCTCGGCGTAGCTCGTCGGGTCGGTAGCGAGGAAGACCTGCACCGCATCCTCGACGATGTCGGGATGGGCATCGGTGAAACCCTGGCTGAACCAGCGGCTCTTCTGGAAGGGCACGAGAACCGCGAGGCCGCCCGACACGCCTTTCTGCGCGCGCTCCTCCCATTGCTCGGGCGCGTTTTCGCCGTACCAGGCGGTCGTGTCGACGAGGCCGAGCGCCTGGGTCCGCTCGGGATAGGCCGCGGCGAAGGCAAGCGCGACGCATCCGCCCATCGAGGCGCCCGCGACGATCGCGTCTGTCCAGCCGATGGCGTCGAAGATATCGGCGAGGTCGTCGGCGAACCGCTCGGCGGTGTACGGCGCGCCCGATCGTGACGAGGCGCCGTGGCCGCGGCAATCGATCAGCAGCACGTCGCCGGCATCTTCCAGCCGCTCGGCGACGGGGCTCCAGAAACGATGGTCCATCGCCAGCGAGTGGACCAGCGCGAAGCGTGCCGGGCCGCCGCCATGGATCAGCTGATAGGCGATCTCCGTGCCATCGCGGACCGTCGCATGCGCGACGGGAGCGGAGGCCGGAACGAGGTTTGGGGTCATCGGGGAGCTCCGATCGAGTGAAGAACGGGTTCGGTGCCTGGCGCGGGCGCCGGCATGGGCAAGGGTCTCCCGACCTTGGGGGACTGGCGCCCGGGCAGAACCGCGGAGAGGATCAGCAGCGATGCCACGCCGACGATGATCGGCTGCTTGAGCAACAGGCTGACGACGAGCGGAAATGCCTTGAACACCTCGGGTTCGATGAACAGGCTGCCGAAGCCAAGCATTAGCGAGAAGCCGGTGATCGCGAGCTGCCGCTCGGTCCACTCGACCGCGGCCAGCATCTCGACGCCGTGGACGAACACCATCCCGAACAGCACCGTCGCGGCCGCGGCGAGGATCGGCACGGGCAGCAGCACGAAGACATAATCGATCTTGGTGCAGAACCCCATCAGGATGAGGATGATGCCCGTCGCGATCGTGACCTGCCGCGAGGCGACGCGCGTCGAGCGTAGCAACGCGACGTTGGCCGGATAGGGCAGGTTGCTGAAGCTGCCGATGCAGCTGGCGAGCGCCGAGCCCAGCATCATCGCGAATACGCCCCACGACAGGCGCGACGGCGTCATTTCCTCGCCGGTCCACTCGCCGACCACGTCCATCAGCGTCAGCGTCTGGATATTGATCGCGACGAGCACGAGAAAGAACACGAAGCAATATTGCGGGTTGACCGAAAGCCCGAACGCGAAGGGTTGGGGCAGCACGAACCACGGCGACTTGGCGACCGAGCTGAAGTCGATCGCGTGGAAGCATTCGAACACGATCGCGCCCACGATCAGTGCGATCAGCAGGGCGAGACGCTTGAGTATCTTCACCCGCGAGATCGTCAGCACCATCAGCACGATGGCCGTGACCAGCCCGGCGCCGAGATTGATGAGCGGGAAGGTCGGATCCTTCGATTTCCCGAGCCAGTGCGGAAAGGCGAGATCGGCGATCTGCATCATCACCAGCATGACGATCACGCCCGAGATCGCGGGATTTTTGACCGCGCGCGCGAGGATTGAAACGAGGCTGACACCGCGGATCGGGATCGACAGCAGGCACCACGCCAGCGATGCGACGCATAGCGAACCAAAGCCCTCGCCGAGGTTACTGCCCGGCATGTGGCCGAACGACAGCAGCGCGGCGAACACACCCGCATAAGGACCGGCCACCAGCGGCATCCGGCCGAAGACCGCGGCAATCAGCAACGTCGTCAAGCCGCAGCCGATGAAGGTGGCGCCGTAGAGATCGGCAACCGTGCCCAGCGGCAGGTTGAAGGATTTCCCCATGATTCCCGGGAAGACGAAGATACCCGTCATCACGAACACGTTCTGGAAACCCATCAACGCCGCGTCCTTGAGCGGCACCGAGCCGCCGGGAAGTACATCGAACATCGGCTCGCCATGTCCGCTGGCAACGACGCTCACGAGCGAGGCATCCGGCAAGGCGGCAGGCCGGCCCGACTTTCAGCAATCAAGGGCGACATCGTCAGGCTCCTCTAAGGCGACCCTGCACGGGATCACGTTTGTGTCTGTCAGACTGTATGACAAACTCGATCGAGTCAACGGGCATGCGATATTCCGCCTCATTTGGCGGCGAGACGAAGGCGGCGAGGGGCTTCGGCGTATATCCGACGCGAAGGGGCGGGTCGCCCTCGCCGTGCAGTCGGATCATCGGCCGCTTCGTTATAAATGGACATCCGACGTCCGGAACTTTGACGGATGCCGAGCATAGTATCCGGCATGTCAGCGGCGCGGTATCGCCGATACGGCGGGCTGAACTGCGATGACCTGGGCGAAGGATGGTTGATGGCTACCACGCGGTTCGCAGAGACGGTCACGGCCGATACGGTCGAACGGGCGCGTGAAAGGATCGGTGCGATTTCTTCCCTGCACGCAGATGCGCTCGTCGTGGGTTGTCGCATCTGGGCGTATACGAACGCGGAAGGATTCGAGGGAGATATCATCGTCTGGCCCGACAAGAAGCGCGCAGCGATGGTGTCGGACGCGGCAAGCCACTGGGGCGAGTGGGATCCCCGTAACAGCACGATTACGCTCGACAATGACGACGTTTACAGCGACGAAGGCGGGGTCGGTGAAGACGCTTAGCTGACCGCCGACGAGGCTTCGCAGCATATCTGTCGTTCCGCCGAATGGGTAGCCGAGTTGGGCTGCCGCCGACGAAATTCTCAAATAACGTGGTGCACAAGCCGACCGGCTGGGCCGGTCCGGGTCGCCTATTGGCCTATGCCCGCATCCGTTCCGGCATAGGAGCCCCGGTGATGCCCCTTGTGCCTCGTGGCGGGCGGGGGGCTGTCGGCGGTTGCCTGTTTCGGGGTGGTGGCTGCGACATGCGCATTGGTGTCGATCGTCGGCGCCGGAGGCCCGTAAACGCCGCCGGCGTGTGATGCCGGCGGCGAACCCTGACCCGGTATATTGTTGTCGGCCGCCCCTCCCATACCC
>Ga0302314_10002886_pt1 | contig 31914 bp, 22 predicted proteins | sample III_Palsa_N2_3_FD_200533 | JGI IMG/M metagenome (GOLD analysis project Ga0302314, IMG submission 200533) | Peat permafrost microbial communities from Stordalen Mire near Abisko, Sweden - III_Palsa_N2_3 | ecosystem: Environmental > Terrestrial > Soil > Palsa > Peat permafrost | place: Sweden... | reverse complement strand
TCGTTGCGCGAGCGACCCAAATGAATGCGGCCCGCGCCGGCGCCGATGCGCTGCGTCAGGCGCTTCTCGAGCGCCGTGTGTCCATCCTCATCGGCAAGCTCGATGCGCCAATCGTCGCGGGAATGCTCCTCGGCCAAAGCGGTGAGGCCGGCGCGCAGGGCCGCAAGATCCGCCTCGTCGAGGAGCTTTGCTGCATGCAGCATTTCGGCATGCGCAATCGACGCCGTCACGTCATAGCGAACCAGGCGCGCATCAAGCGCGTAGTCCTCTGCGGCCGTGTAATCAAGCACACGCTCATCGAGCGGTGCATCCTTGTTCCACAGAAAGCTCATAGTTGCCCCGTCACGCGCTCGCCGTGATTTCCGCCGGAGTCAGGGCGTTGACGTCCTCGACGACCAGAGTTCCAGTGCCTTCGTTGGTGAACACTTCGCCGAGAATTCCTTCCCCGCTCTTGTAGGAGACGATGTGGACGCGGCGCACGCCGCCGCGAATGGCGTCCTCGATGGCCTGCGCCTTCGGCAGCATGCCATTGAGAAGGGAGCCGGCCGCGCGCAGGCGCTTAAGGCCGCGCAAATCGGTGTAGGAAATGAGCGAGCCTGGATCGGCCGCATTCTCGAGAATGCCGGGGGCCCCGGTGCACAGAATGAGTTTTTCCGCTTGCACGGCTGCACCGATGGCCGCCGCCACGGTGTCGGCATTAATGTTGAGGAGCACGCCCTTGTCATCAGCCGACAAGGGGCTCACGACCGGCATGAGGCCATTGTCGAGAAGCTTGAGCAGCACTCCTGTATTTACAGCGTCGATATCGCCGACGAAGCCGTAGTCGATGGTGCGTTCGCTGCCGTCCTCGAGCCTGACGGGCGCACGCCGGTGTGCGCGCACCAGTCCCGCATCGACTCCGCTGATGCCGACCGCGTCGATGTTCAGATCACGGCAGATAGCGAGAATGCGCGTGTTAATGAGCCCGTTGAGCACCATCGCGGTCACTTCGATCGATTTCTCATCGGTCACGCGGCGGCCGTCGACAATCTGCGTGCTGAGCCCGAGGGACTCGGAGAGCTCCGTCAATTGCGGGCCGCCGCCGTGCACCATCACCACCCGCACGCCAAAATAATGCAGGATGGCAAGCTGCTCGATGAGGAGTCGCGTCGAATCCGCATCGGCAAACACGCCGCCGCCTGCTTTGACGACGAAGGTCTTGCCCTTGTACATGCGGATGTAGGGCGCGGCGCTGCGCAAGGCGCGGATCGCGAGGGCGTGATCGCTGCGGTTCATGATCATGACAGTCCTATACTCCGTGAAGCATTTGATGCAGCACCGCCATTTGCACCACGAGCCGGTTATGTGCTTCGTGCTGCACGATGCTGCGCGGCCCGTCGAGCACTTCATCGGCGATCGCCGTGTTGCGCCGGACCGGCAGGCAATGCATCAGGCGGCAGTCGCGGTTCGCTGTCGCGAACCAGCTATCCTGCACGCACCAGTCCTTGAGGCCGCTGCGCAGTTGCGCATCGCGCGCACCATCACCGTAGGATGCTGTGGCGCCCCATTCCTTGGCGTAAACGACATGAGCTCCAAAGAGCGCTTCGGCGCGCTCACTCGTCTCATGTACCGTGCCGCCGGCCAGCGCCGCCGCGCGTGCCGCCTTGTCCATGATCGCGCGCGGCAATGCATAGCCTTCCGGGCGCAGCACGACGACCTGCATACCACGCATCGCGGCCATGTGCAGCGCTGCTGCCGGGACCGCGAGTGGCAGCGCCCGCGGATGATATGCCCAGGAGAGCACAAATTTTCCATTCTCCGGCACGGCAAAATCATCGAGGGTCTTCCAGTCAGCCAGAGCCTGGCAAGGATGATTGGCCGCCGACTCCAGATTGATGAGGGGCTTGGCAACGAGATCAGCCATCGCATTGAAGTCCGTTTCGGAAAGATCATCGTTCAAGTTCTTGCCAGCGGCGAAAGCGCGGATCCCCAAGGCATCGCAGTAGGAGGCAAGCACTGGAATGCCCTCACGCACATGTTCGGCCGCAGCCCCGTCCATCACCGCGCCGAGGCGAGTCTCGAGCCGCCAGCTGCCCTCACCGGCGGTGATCACGAATGAGCTGCCTCCGAGGCGCGCCATGGCAGCCTGGAAAGAGGCAAGCGTGCGCAATGATGGATTGAAGAACAGGAGGCCGAGAATTTTTCCCGCAAGCGCCTGCGGCTGGGGCGTTGATTGCAGAGATTGCGCAAGCTTCAGCAGTGCGAGCACTTCGTCGCGGCGAAAATCGGCGAGGTCGATAAAGCGCTTCATGGGAATCCGTATCTTCGCCGCCGCGCTTCAGGCTGCGATCGCCACGAGCGCATCGCGCAAGAGGTCGACGTGCTCTTCTTGCAGAATGTAGGGCGGCAACAGGCGTACGATCTGCGGGTCGCTGCTGGTGCCGGTCAGGATGCCGCGCGCAAGGAGCGCCGCATGCACATCCTTCGCGGGACGGTCGAGCACGAGCCCGACGAGAAAGCCCGCACCCTGATGGGCGACGACCGGACCCACCGCGCAGGTGTTGCGGATGTATGCGCCGACGCGCCGCACTCGTTGCAGGAGCTCTTCCGACTCGATCGCTTCGATCACCGCCTCGATGACGGCGCTCGCCATCGGTCCGCCGCCGAAGGTCGTACCCAGGCTATCGAGGGTGAGCGCCGTTGCCACTCGCGCCGACATCAAGAGCGCCGCGCACGGAAAGCCGTTACCGAGCGCCTTCGCTGTCGTGATCATGTCGGGCGTCACGTCATAGAGGTTGGCGGCAAACGGGTGGCCCGTGCGGCCGATGCCACATTGCACCTCATCAAAGATGAGGAGCGCGCCCGTCTCATCGCAACGGCGGCGCAATGCCGCCAGGAACTCAGCGCCCATGTCGAATGCGCCGCCGACGCCCTGGACGGGTTCGACGATGACCGCCGCGGTGTCCTCGCGCACGTGCTCGGCGATGGCCGCCACTGCGCGCCGCGGGATAAAGCTCACCTCAAACGGCGTGCGCGGAAAACCGAACCACTTCTGGCGCGCACCCCAGGTGATCGCGCCGGCTGCCGCGGTGCGGCCGTGAAAGCTGCCTTCGATCGCCGCGATCTTTTCGCGACCGGTGATGCGAAAGGCGAGCTTCAGGGCATTCTCGTTCGCCTCCGCGCCGCTGTTGACGAAGAAGACGCTGGCAAAGGGCAGCTGCGAGAAGCGCACCAGCCGCGCGGCGGCGCGGCTGCGCACCGCCATCGGCACGGCATTGCTCTGGAAGTTGCAGGATGCGGCCTGCGAACTGAGTGCTCGAGTCCAGCCCGGATGGCCGTAGCCAAGGGCCGCAACCGCATGTCCGCCATATAGATCAAGGATGCGGCGCCCGTCGCGGGTCTTGAGCCATACGCCCTGAGCATCGATGACTTCAATGGGGTACTGAGCGAAGACCGGCGCCAGATAGTCCACGGTGGTCACGTCCATCCCGGCGCCGGAGCCGTAAGTCCCGCAGTTTCGGGAAGTTTGAACAGGCGGTTCATCCACTGCAGTGCGCCGCCCGCCGCACCTTTGACCAGGTTGTCGATGACACACAACACAGCCACCGAACGGCCGTTCGATACAGCTGACAGGTGCGCATAGTTACTTGCAACGACGTCCTTCATGCGTGGCGGCTTATCCAGGACGCGCACGAACGGTGCGTGCGCATAGAAGCTTCGCAGGGCGGCAAGTACCTGGGCGCTGTCATGCGCGCGCGGCAGTTCCGCCTGCACGGTCACGTGAATGCCGCGCGCAAACGGCCCCGAATGTGGAACGAAGGCAATGTCGACGTCTTGGCCGCAGGCGGCGCGCACACACTGCTGCATCTCCGGGACGTGGCGATGCGCAAGCGCGTTGTAAGCGTAAAGATCGCTGTGCCGCAGCGGATGATGCGTCGCGTCGACGCTCTTGCGGCCGGAGCCCGTGCTGCCCGTGATACCTGCAACAAAGAGTCGCGCGCTCGTCAATTTGAGTGCGACGAGCGGCACGGCGGCGAGCAACGTTGCGGTCGCGAAGCAGCCTGGGTGTGCCACGTGTTCGGTGGCCACTGTCGCCAGGTGTTCCGGCAGCGCACAGGTGAACTCATCGATGCGCGCCGGCGCCGAGTGCACCTGAGAATAGGCGGATTCGAAGGCCTGGGCGGAGCGGTAGCGAAAATCCGCCGAGATGTCGACGACGCGGGCGCGAGTGCCGGATGTGGCAGCCCTGGCGAGCAGGGTATCGATGAGAGCCGCGGCCGCGCCGTGCGGCGCGGCCGAGAACACGGCCACCTCGGGCACACTTGCGACGTACTCCGCGATGGCCTCCTGAGAGCTGAAGCGTGTGTCGCCATAGGCGCTCGCCAAGTGCGGAAAGGCCTGCGCGATCGGTTCTCCCGGACGGCTGTCTGACATGACGGCGGTGAGCTTAAAAACCGGGTGGGCGAAGATGAGACGCAGCAGCTCTCCTGCGACGTATCCGGAACCACCCAGGACGAGAGTTGGGATCGAGGCGCTCATTGCGCCGCCCCGAGGCCGACGGCGGCGATCACCGAATCGGCGAGCGCAGCGCCGCTACTGAGCGCGTTGAACGCGGGCACCTGCATCTGATCTGTAATGATCTCGACGCCGACCTGATTGTCGGTTGCCGGACCGGTCACGGCGCAGGGCTCGATGCCGAAGCGTTCGCGCAAGAGTTTGACGCCGCCCCAGGCGGCGACAGGATCATTTGCCGACAGCAGCACGCCACTCAATGCACCGCGGATGTCCTCGCATTCGAGGATGGCGTCGACTCCGTAGGTGCCGAGAATGCCGTCGCCGAGCTCGAACACGATGACGTCCGGCTTTCCCGCGGCAAGCTCCGTCAGCATGGTGCGCGCAAGAGCAGGACCGTTGCTGCGGGTGGTGGTGACGATGCCGAGATCCGTAAAGATCATCGCGCGCCGTGCGCCGGCGTCTTCCATCGCCAGAATGTCGCGCCGCAGCGAGACACCGGTCGCCTTGAAGACATCGATAGTGAGTCCACGATGGCGCATGCGGCTCACAATCGCGCAGGCGGCCGCCGTTTTGCCCGCCTCCATGCACGTCCCGGCGATGGCAACGACCGGCACCTTGCGGGCGTCGAGCGGCGCGTTGAAATCGAGCGGCCGCAGGCCTACGCGCGCCGGGACACCGATGCGCTCTCCCAAATAGGGGAAGTGCAAAACGACGCCGATGACGCGACAGTCAAAGGGCTTGCCCTTTTCCGGGTTGACCGAATCGCAGATGCCGAGCACGCCGCCAATATTGAGCATCTGAATCACGTCGCCTGGTTGAACCGAGGCGGGGATGTGCCCTGAATAGCCGAAGAGCGCCTTCCTGTGCCCGAGTGCGCCGGCGACGATGTCGCCCTTGCCCACCTTCGCCATGCGTCCGCTCGTGAGCTCAAGGGTGTTATAGGTGCTCTTGTTGTTGAGAATCTCGACAACGATCACCACGCCTTCCTCGGGCGGGATATCGCTCGACACGCGCAGCTCGCGCGACAGGCCGCAGGACTGGGTGACAGAGGCAACCTTGTCGACGATGACGCGTAACATGTCGTTCACGAAAGCGCCGCCGAGCCTTCAGGGCTTGGCGGCGTCGAGAGGTTCGCCCGCGCGGCGATAAAACATGCCGGGCAGTGCGGCGATCTTGGAGAAGCCGAGCGCGTCGATGGCGGTCCACTCGCCCACCGACTCGCCATAAACGCCGCGCGACGCGCTCATGAGCGAATACCCTGACTCGACGCCTTCGACGAAGAGCGACCCGGGGCGCAGCAGGAGCCGCACCTCGCCCGTGACCCGCTCCTGCGAGGACAAGAGCAGCGCTTCGATGTCGCGGCCCACGGGATCAAGGAGCTGGCCCTCGTGCACGAGATCCCCGTACGGCTGTGAGACCAGCTCCTTGATGCGCTGCTGGCGCGCACTCAGCACGAGCTTCTCCAGTTCGCGGTGTGCGACCAGCAGTGTTTCTGCCGCTGGTGCTTCAAAGGCGACTCGGCCTTTGGTACCGATGATGGTATCTCCGAGATGGATGGCTCGGCCGATGCCGTAGGAACCCGCGAGCTTCTCGAGCGCTTCGATGAGGGCGACAGCCCCCAAGATTTGCCCATCGAGCGCGCAGGGCCGCCCGTGCTCGAAGGCGAGCGTGTGTCGCGAAGGCGCGCACGGCTTAAGAAACGCGTCGCGAGTCAGTACCCAGGCCTCATCAGGGATGCTGCCGGAGGAGGTGAGGGTTTCCTGCCCGCCGATCGTCACGCCCCACAGTCCGCGGTTGATCGAGTATGCAGCTCCGAAGGGCGGCACCGGCAGCCCGCGCGCCTGCAGATATTGCAGCTCGTCCGAGCGTTTGAAGGCCTGATCGCGCACCGGCGCGAGCACCTCGAGCTCGGGCGCCAAGGTGCGCAGCGCGACCTCGAAGCGCACCTGATCGTTGCCGGCGGCCGTGCAGCCGTGGGCAATCATGCGCGTGCCGAGCGAGCGCGCCATGCGGGCAATCGTTTGCGCCTGCATTACGCGCTCCGCGCCGACGCACAGCGGATAGAGCTGGCCGCGCCGCACGTTGCCCATGATGAGGAAGCGCAGCACCTGCTCGAAGTATTCCGCGCGCGCATCGATGAGATGGTGCTGCAGAGCGCCCAAGGCGAGCGCGCGCTCCTCGAGCGTGCGCGCCGCATCCGCATCGATGCCGCCTGTATTCACCGTCACGGTGATGATCGGGCGACCGTAGCGCTCGCTGATCCACGGCACGAGAAAGGATGTGTCGAGACCGCCGGAGTATGCGATCACGATGGGCTCTGCGCCCGCGGGTAAGAGGGCTGACACGGCGCTCAAACCCCGAACATTTCGCGCAGACGGTTCACGATCCCGGACTGTGCGCGCGCACTGCCCGTCGCGATGAAGATCGTGTCGTCTCCGGAGAGAGTGCCGACGACCTCGGGCCACTGCGCTTTGTCGATGGCGACCGCGACGCTCTGCGCCGCGCCGGTCGAAGTCTTGACCACCGTCAGGCTCGGGCCCGCGCGTCTGATCTGCTGGACGAACTGTGCAAGAGTGTTGAATTTGCCATTGGTGCGCACGACGTCCGCGGGCGGCAGTATGTAACGGCCGCTCGCCTTCAGCACTCCGATCTCGCGCATATCGCGGCTGATCGATGACTGGGTTGCGACGAAACCTTCCTTATGCAGCAGGCGCACGAGCTCCTGCTGTTTGCGTACGCCGCCGCTTGCCAGCAGCCGCACGATGGCCTTCCTGCGGTCGGCCTGATGATGGTCGGTCAGGGTCATGACTGTGCCTGCATAAAGTTGCATGTATTTTGCATATTAATGCAGAGACGGTCAATACGCTGCCGCGCGCCGCACTGCGACGCGGTCGCTATTTCTGAATGGTGTAGACGAGGTCGGCGCCGCGGGCCTGGCCCGCTTCGGTTTTGATTGTCCAGCGGTCGCTCAGGGTGTAGCGCAGCTTTACGGTATTCAGCTGCTGGGTGAGGCTCATGCCATAGCTGATGTACAGGCGCGGCGAGAGATAGCGGCCGAGTACCAGTGAAGTATCGTTGGTGAGATCGGACTCGAGGCCGACATCCTGAATACCGACCTTGGAACCGAGCTGCTGCGCGAGAATGGCGCCGCCTTGGGCGATGGCCTGCGCTGCGGCGCCGTTCTGGCGGTTCTGCACGCTCTGCAGAGAGCCGCCGGCGAGCAGCAGCGAGAGGATTTGCGACTGCGTCAATGACGGATCCGAGAAATAGGAAATGCGCGGCTGACGCAGGCTGCCGCGGACGTTGATTCCCGCGGTCACGTCCGGGAACACCTTGACGGCGCGAATATCGATGCCCGGATCCTCGACGACACCCCCGTTGAAGATGAGTCGGCCGCGCTGGATGTCGAGCTGGCGGCCGTAGGCGGAGTATTTTCCGTCCTCGATGGAGAGCTCACCCGTGCCGCTGGTGACGTCGTCCGCACCGCTGTGCACTGCAATACTGCCCGTGAGGCGTGCCTTCAGTCCCAGGGTGTCGATGCTCACCTTGTCGCCGAGGGACAGCGTGACATCGCTCGTCACCAGGAAGCGCTCGTTCGGATTCTCGGGTTGCTTGCCGACCAGTACCTCATCGGCAGAGGCGCGCACCCCGCCCGTCAGATCAGCCGGCACGATCTTCGCGTACGGTACAGCGACGTTGCCGGCCACCGTGATTTGCCGTCCCTTGATGACGAAATCGAGTTTGGGCGATGCATCGATCTGTGCTTCGGGAACATCGGCCACGCGCAGGTCCGTACCCTCCATGTGAAACTGTCCGTAGGGCAGCGAATCGCGCCAGGCAAGCGCCCCCTTGGCGCTCAAGATCCCCTGTCCGATGTGCGCCGAGCCCGTAAAGTCGAGCGCGTTATCGTGCAGATTTGCCTCGAGCTCCGTTTGGCGCAGGGCAAGATTAATCTGAAAGAAATCAAGCTCGGTGTTGGAGAGTTTGACCGAGCCTTGGATGAGCGGCGTGCCGAGCGTGCCGGCGATGAGGAGATTAACATCGAGCCTGCCCGAGGCCTTGTCGATTTCCGGGAAGTACAGGGTCACGTAGCCAAGTTCGGCCGTCTGCGCGTGCACCTCCCCTTCGAGGGGCATGTCCTGCCAGCGCGCACTGGTGCGCGAAATATTGGCGCGCCCTTTGATGGTGCCAACTTCCCCCGCATCGAAGCTGACCTCGGTTGCAATTGCGGGGTGGCTCGCGTTGACCGTCACGACGCCGGTCCCGAGCTTGATGAGCTCGATCTTGCCGCTCGGCGTATGATGGGAGAGTCCAGCATCAACCAGATCGGCCTTCAGGCTGCCGGTCGGCTGCTGGCCGCCGGCGCCGGAGGCGCTGGCGGTGACGCTCAATCTACCGCGGTATTCAATTGACGGGGTCAACCCTGCGGTCAATGTGCTCATCGGCAGGTCCTGTGCCTCAAGATCCGCAGTCCAATGCGCGGCAGTCCAGTCGCCATCGAGGCACATACGCCCCGGCTGACCGTGAACACACATCCGGTCGGCATGGAAGTGATCCGCGGAGGCCAGCAGAGCGATCGGCGACTCGAGCACCAGATGCAGGGATTCATTGCCGTCGATGTTGAAGCCGGTCAGCTGCCCCTGCCACGTGCCGTGGTTGACGCCTCCGGCGGCCTGCAGCTGCACGGCGAGCCCCACCGCTTTGGCATCGAGGCGCATAACGTGGCTCGCGGTGGTGCCATCGAGAGTGACGTCGAGCGCGGTCAGCTTGCGTTCGCTGTAGGTGAAATTGCGCGCGTGCAGGTCAATCTTCGAGGGCCGCGATGCACCGGCGTCGAAGTCAACTTCCGCGTCAATGCTGTCCAAGGACATGCCGTCGTGGTGCAGGCCTTTGCCGTGCGCGCTGAGAGTGAGCGCCGGCACACGGCGGGTTCCGCCGAGCGTGCCGTGCGCGTGCAGCTCGCCACGGCTTTCGGGGGCAAGCAGACTCATGTCCGTCGCATCCAGCGTGAATTTCAGGGCAAGCTCGTCACCGAGCTTGCCGTCGAGAGCGACATTTGTCTGCCCGAGACCTACTCGCACGGCCGAGAACTCCCAAGCCTTGCCGCGTCGGGCAAGCTTGCCGCCGCCGCGCGCGGGAAGTCCGCGCAGTCGACCGGCAATATCCCTAAGCTCAACGCTGAAATCGCCGTCGCTCGTGAAGCCCTGGCCTTGCGCGTCGAATCCGAAGTTCAACTGGCCGGGGAGGTCGGCGCGCAGCTTGCCAGGATTGATGCCGGTGGCAGTGCCTGCGACTGACCAGTTTTGTCCCGGCGCCCATACGACTTCGCCGGAAACATTCGCCCGGCCGTCGAAGGCCGTCACATCCGCGCTGCGCACGATGAGCCGATCCTTCGCAAGCTGCGATTCTATCTTCAAGGGCATGGCTGCAAAATTGCGCACCGAGACGACCGCGCTGCCGCGCAAATCGTAGGGCCACTTGCCGGAAAGTGCGTAGTCGCCCGTGGCGCTTCTGACCGCAACATCAGTGCCCACGAGCGGCCAGCGAAACTCCCGCCACTCGCCCTTCAAGTCGAGCCGCGGGCCGTTATCGACAATGCCGATCGTGCCTGCAGCGGTCAGATGCGCGCCGGAGGCTTGATGCGTGATCTCGATGCGCTTCGCCGTCAATATGCTGTTGGTGTAGGCGCCTTCGAATAGCGCATCGAACCCGCCCGCGCCCAAGCCTGCGGGCATGACGCTTCCCCGGGCGCTGAAGCCCGTCGCGTCACCTGCGAGCGCGAGCTCGCCGCTTGTGAGTCCCAAGGCGTTGCCGCCTCCCCAGGCGCGCAAATCAAATCCCGCCACCTTGGCATTGCCTGCCCAGTTCCAGTGCGAGGTCAACTGATGCGCAGCACCTTGGAATTCGGCGCGAAACGGCGCCGTCAAGTCCACACTCAAGGGCAGCGTGTCGAGATTTCCATGGGCGGTGGCGGTAAAGATCCACGCCGGTTGCGCGGCGTTGCGCAGCACGACGTGCACGTTGCCGCTGATCCCGAGTGGATTTGCCGCGCCGAGCTCGGTGTCGCCGGTAACCTGTAATCCTCCCATCGTGAACGCACTGTTCAAAATGCGAATCGAGTGACGCCTGATAAATCCGGCGGTCTCGATTTGAGTGCCGTTCATGTGCTGCCCGTTGGGCAACACGAGAGTTACGGTATCCGCATGCACACTGTCGACGCGAATGACGAGTCCGTGCGGCAGAAAATGCGGGTCCCTGCTCGGCGGCTCCTCTTTGTGGCGCTTCACCAGAATGTACGCGCTGTGCGTGAACAGCTCATGACCATGGATGGTCTGCCACAAGAGCGAACGCAGATCGATGCGCCCCCGCACATCCTCGAAACGCAGGTAAACCCGCTCCTGATCGATCTCCAAGCGTTCGATGCGCACGCCGCTGGCCAACGTGCCGCGTACGTTCACAAATGTCAGGCGCACGCCGCCGATGCGCGCGGGCACTCGATTGACGATGAACTGCAGGCCGCTTTGCGTGAAAGCCGCAAAGTAGATCACCGCAGTCGGCACCGCGAGCGCGAGCGCTGTGATGAGGACGGCGATCAGTAGAACGCGACGGCGCATGCGGTTCCTATAGCTTGGTCGAGAAGTCGATGTTGAGTCGCGGGCCGGCGCCCGGACGATTCAGCGGCTGCGCGAGATCGATACCCACCGTCAGGACCGGCAGGCGGTAGCGCACGCCGAATCCAGCAGCGTATAAAAGCGAATCGCCGAAATGATCGAACGCGTTACCGTAGTCCGTGAACACTGCAATACCAAAATTACGCGGCAGATCGCGCTCCACCTCCACAGTGCCCGTCAGGATGTTCTTGCCGCCAATTCTGATCGTCTGCGTCTCAGGCACGCCGTTGGGGCCGATCACCTGTTTGCCGGTTGCGTCGAGCACCGGGACGGTCTGCGTCGGCGAGAGCTCTTCATAGGCGAAGCCGCGCACGCTGCGATCACCCCCTGCAAAGAAGCGCATTGAGCCCGGCAGATCGTTGAAGCGCGACACAATCGTGCCGCCAACTTCATCGCGCAGCAGCAAGTGCCATTTTGGGAAGAGATCGAAGCTGCGCTCGGCCTGCAGGTGCAGCTGGATGAATTCTGCGTTTGAGCCGAACGCAGGGGCAGAGCCGCGCAGCTCCGCGGTGAACGTGCGGGTGAAGAGATCCTCGCCGAGATAGCCCTTGGGGACGGTTGCGAGCTCAATTCCGGGCACGAGGAGCTGGTCAGTGAAGCGCTCAGCTACGTCTTCGGTGATCGCATGCACGGCATTCACGTAATAGACGGTCTGCCAGCCGCCGCGTACCCAGGTGATGCTCGGCCCGACGGAGACGTCCTTGGTCGTCAGATCGCCCGGCTGCTGATTGTTGATGGAGAATTCGAAGGTCAGCTTTTCAATCGCCGGATCGCCGATCGGGATGATGTAGTCGGACTTGAGCTGCGTTTGCCGCGACGCTTCCTGCAAAGAGGTGTTGAATCGATGGCCTTCCTCGTTGACGCGCCGATCCTCCCATGCGAGCGTTGCGCGCGGACCGGTATCGGTTCCGTAGCCCGGTCCGACCGAATAGCGGTTACGCTTATTCGCCTTCGCAGTGATCTTGATGGGTACGATGTGCTGCGCGCGATTCGGCTCGCCAGGCAGCACCTCGAGAGTCGCGAAATACTGACTGTCATCGAGTGCGAATTGCGTCCGCAATAAGAGCGACATGTCGAAATAGTCGCCTTCTTTGTAGCGCAGATAGCGGCGCACCAGAGAATTTTTGACCGTATCCTGCTCGATGATGGTCTCGCCGAAATAGTAGCGTGCACCGGTATCGAGGGTCAGGGTCACGCGTGCCGTGTGCTTTTGCGGATCCACCAGGAGCTCATTCGCGGCCATGTGCGCATCAAGATAGCCGTAGGTCGCCGCGGTGCGCTGCAGATCATCCTTGATCTGCTCATAGGCCGCGTGGCTCAAGCGCGACCCGACCGACAGGGGCAGGTGTGTCGTGATGCGCTCGAAGAGCGGGTCGTGTTCTCCCGGCCCGTGAACTTGCACGTCGACGCTCTCCATGATCACCGGTTGCCCGGGATCAATCTGGATACGCACGCGCCAGTTGCCCTTGCCGCGATCTTCGAGGTTCGCTTCGACCTTTGGCTCGTAGTATCCAAAAGGTTTCAGGGCCGCTTGCACCTCGCGATCGACGCGGTTGAGCAGGCGATCGAGCGTATCGCGATCGATATTGGGACGCTTCTTGTAGCGCGCGAAGCTTAAGTAAGTGAGAACGTTGCGACGCAGTTCGTCATTGACTCCCTTGACGTCGACATCGATGTCAGCCCAGGCCCGCCCACATAGGAGCAGACAGCCGATGACCATCGGAATGCGACTGCGCCGCAGCGCCCGCAGCAAGGGAGTGTGCTCGGCCATCGAGCCCCGCGATCATAAAGATAGAATTCTAGAGCTTGGCGGCCCGGCCCGCTTGCAGCTCTTCTCATAGCGTTTCAAGACGCCGATGGTTTCAACCCGGCGTGGCTCTCTACGGCCACTCGCCAGAATCAAGTTCAAATGCCGTTTCTCCGCTGCACTCTCCCGCCGGATCAAAGCGGCGCTCGACCAGCTGCAAGGCGCCACTTGTGCCCAGCAGCACGGCAGTCGAGCAGCGAGTGCCGTAAAGCGGATGCAGCACGAACGGCGCGGACAGTGCTCGGCGCCACTCGGGCGCGAGGTCTGCAGGATAGGCGTCGTCGCTTGTGACGCTTGGCGTTCGATCATCCAGCATGACGAGGAGTTCCCGCGCGCTGACCTCACCCGCACCGTTGAGCAAAGCCTCGAAGCGGCGGCGCACGCGAGTGAGCTTCGGCCAGGGTGTGTCCAGGTGCTGATTGCTGAGCCCGTATACGCCCGGCGCCAGAGCACGCGCAAATTCAGGCGCACGATTTGAGGCGTACCAGAGCTCATGTTCATCTGCGAGCAGCAGGTTGAAGCCTGCGAAATCGGACGCCGTGGTTTTAAGGCCTGCGAGAAAGCTCTGCGGGGACTCCTGCCCTCGAAGGTAGTTGGGGATCAGAGAGCCGCGCGATGGCCCGGCCGACTGCGAGGCGGGCCACTCACGAAAGTTGGTCACCACCGCGAAGCGGCGCTGCCGATCCAGGCCGAGCCAGGTCCCGCCTGCGGCGAGATCACGGCCGGCAAGAATCTCCTGATCCGCCCACCTGCCCAAGGGCGCGGCCGGACGTGCGTGAAATTCGTCGCGGTTCGCTGCCAGAATCAGTCGATAGCTGGGACGAACCTGCCAGGCGAGTACCAGGAGACACAAAGCTACGGCACCTGCCGGGTCATTCGCGATGAGTGCCGGCAAGCCACGTACTGATCAGGCGGTAGGAGATCGAATGCGATGGCGGCAGCCCGGCGGCTCCAGCATCGATCTCGGTACGCGTGAACCAGCGGGCATCCTCCAGCTCCCCGCCGACCGCAATTGCCGCGTCGGGCGCGCAGCGTGCCTGGAAGCCGACCATCAGTGAGGCCGGGAAGGGCCAGGGTTGGGAGGAATGGTAATGAATGCCGTGGACCGCAACGCCGGTCTCCTCGGCGACTTCGCGCACTACCGCGTCCTCGAGACTCTCGCCCGGCTCGACAAACCCGGCAATCGTTGAGTAACGGCCGGCCGGCCAGCTGGCCTGTCGCCCGAGAAGTGCGCGCGCGCCGTCAGTCACCATGACGATGATTGCAGGATCAATGCGTGGAAATGCTTCGACGCCGCAGCCCGCATTTGAACAGCGCAGCACGTGCCCCGCGCGCTCGCGCAACAGGGCAGCGCCGCAGGTTCCGCAAAAGCGGTGTCGTGAGCGCCATATCGAAAGTCCGCGCGCATAGGCGAGGAGCCCTGCCTCATCGGACGGCAACAGCGCGGCGACGACTCGCAGCTCCTCAAAATGCGCACCGGCCGGCAGCGCAGCCCGATCCGCAGCGTCCAATTCAATGAGCATGCAACGCGTGCCCCGAAACCAGCCGAGGAGCGCGAGTTGGTCGTCGCTCGCGGCGCGTACAAGCGGATGATCAGCGTGCAGGAATGCAATACGCGGCGCCGGCTCGCGATATACGAGCTGTGTCGTGCCGCACACCGCGACGTAAAGAGTGGCTGGATCGGCCGCAGCGTGCGCGCGCCATTCGGGTATCTCGCGCGCGTCGGAGTGCCGATCAATGTAAGAACCGGCGAAGAAATTGGGACCCGTGTCAGCTCGATCCATGAATTCAAGGGCAAGCCATGCGTAACTGCTCATACTAACAGCAGCTGCGCACTTCGCGCGCACATGCAGGCCAACACGCCTTCGATTGCGCGCGCGCCCTTCATCGTTCCCGCCAAGACTTCTGACGTGATTCTTGCGGCAATTGAGCCTGTAACGTCGTGGCCGCAATCTTTTTTGGTTCGAGCAAGAAGTCGGCGGTGCCGTGAAGAACGTGCTCGCAGTCGCGACGGGTTTCTCCGATGGTTCTAAGTTCGGCGCCAACACCCGTGGGGTGCTCCTTTACCGCGGCTATCCCGTCGAACAACGTGTACACACCGGTTGAGTCAACCGGTAAACCTTTGCAGTGTGGCTTTAGGGATACGAAAACTTGGTCCGACGTGATTCTGAGCGCTATACCGTTCCGCCATCAGTACCGTGCCGGACCCGGCAAGACGAGTGGGATCGATGTGCAATGCAGCGGCGCGTTCGCTGCAACAAACAAGTGTTGTAAGCACATTGATAAATCTGCTAGCAATAAAGTTAATTCGGTGAGAGCATGGAACGTGGTGAAGAAATATTCCTGAAACATTCCTGAAGTATTCGAGGACTGGAGCCTCACCTCATCAATTAAAATGGCTTTCACGGGGAGGAGTAACATCATGCTGCACAACACGCGTTTTCTGTCGGCTTGGACCGTCTTGCCCTTGCTGTCGCTCGCGCCGCCCGCCATTGAGTGCGCGGTAGCTCTGCCGGGAAGCGATATTCCGAAAGTCGTGTCGATCGGATCCGACCGGGGCCGGATTGCAACCGACCAGGAACAAAATCTCACGGTGGTGTTGAAGCTGCCTGACGAGGCAGCCTTCGACAGAACGCTCGAGAGCCTGTATGACCCGGCCTCTCCCAATTACCACCATTGGCTGTCGGATGCGGACCTGGCGAAGTTCGCCCCCACGGCGAGCGACTTCGCGGCCGTCAAGAGCGAATTGGTTGCGCAGGGTTTTAGCGTAGTATCGTCCGATCCCAATGGTTTCTCGCTTCGGGTTCGCGGCTCAGTTGCGACCATCCAACATGCTTTCCAGACCGAGCTGCACGCGATTGAGTATCAGGGTCGGACCTACCAGGCGCACACCACCCATGCACAGCTCGCGGGCAGAGCCGGCGAGCTGGTCGATTCGGTCGCCGGACTTGATCGTCATCAGGTTCTGCCACGACGAACGATCGCGGTTAACCCGGGCACCGGCCAGCCGGTATGTGCGAAAAAAGTGATCTCCTCCGCGTCAGCCTCCTCGATCCTCACGGAAATTACCGACGTTGCCTTGTCGAGCGCGTCCGATTTCAACTACCAGACGCCGGGAGCGTTGCTGCCAGTCGCGAACTATTGGGGCTCGGTTTACGACATCAACAGCAATCTGACGGTCTCATTCACCCCTGCGCAACTGCAGGCCCATTACGGGCTCGCGCCGCTATTTGCCAAAGGTTACGACGGCACTGGACAAACGATTGCGTTGATAGAGGCGTACGGTTATGCAAGCGCCGAAAAGGACGCCAACGTGGCTGCGAAAATTTTCGGATTGCCGCCGCTGACCTCAAGCAACTATTCGGTCGTTTATCCTGAAGGCAAACCGCTCAATCCCAATGCGGCTGATCTGACCGGCTGGACGATTGAAATTGCGATCGACATCCAGTCAAGCCATGCCATAGCCCCCGGAGCCAAAATCGTCGTCGTCGCGTCGAGCGGCCAGGACAACGAGGACCAGATTGCCTCGCTGCAATACGTCATCAGTCACAAGCTGGCCCACACTGCCTCGAGCAGCTGGGAGAATGACAGTGAGATCATCGCCGGTGTCGATGAGGAAAATGCCTTCAATTCCGTCCTCAAGCTCGGCGCCGCCGCCGGGATTTCATTTCAGTTCTCCAGCGGCGACAATGGTGACTCGGGCCTTGGCACACCGCTCGGCGCAGTCGGCGTGCCTTCGAACTCTCCCTACGCGACTGCGGTGGGCGGCACCAGCATTCTCAACAATCCGTACGGAACCGGCCAAGTCGTGACCGGCTGGGGTAATGCCCTTGTGGCGGTGAACGATGACGGTCCAACAGACCCGCCGACGGACAGCGGTTTCTTCAACGGCGGTGCGGGCGGCGGTGAAAGTCTTTTCTTCAAGAAGCCATCGTGGCAGACCGCGCTGCCCGGCAAGGGCCGCCAGGTGCCGGACGTATCCGCGCTCGCCGACCCGTACACTGGTTTCCCCATCATATTTACCGAGGGGGGCGTGCAATACGCACAGGCAGGGTGGGGCGGCACGAGCCTCGCCAGCCCGATCTTTACCGCCATTTGGGCAATCGCCGATCAGTACAACGGAGCGCCCCTGGGCCAAGCGGCTCCTGTCATAGCGAAGCTCAAATCCGGCCAGATCCGGGACGTGCTGCCCACGTCCGCGCTCACGGATTACGACGTGTCGGGTACAGTTCACGACTCAAGCGGCACGACGTTTTACTCGGTCACAGGCTTGTTCGCCGGCTGGCTCTATTCGACAACAGATTTCACAAGCGCGATCTGGAATCCGTACAGCAGTCTTGGCGTCGCAATCAGTTTCGGCACGGACACTTCGTTGACCGTCACTAAGGGATGGGACAACGTGACGGGATATGGTGAACCCAACGGACTGCCATTCATCCAGGGCGTCACCGGAAAAACCACGGGAGCGGCCGTGATAAGCGAATGATTTCAAGATGCGTCGAGAGGGCGGCGCCGGATTTCCCGGCGCCGTCTTTGCGATTACGCATTGACGAATGGCGGTGGCACTTCATCCTGAACCCCGTCACTTCATTGTTGATTAGCGAGCAGTGCTCAAGATTGGTTGAAGTCTGACCCTGATTTTTTCCCACAGCGTCGCCACATGCAATGTTTGCCGATCGCGCACGCCTGCATAGGCTTCGGCGACCTGGCGCATCATTCCCGCTCGAGCGAGCAGCTTTGCCAAAGTAGCGCGGCGGTAACGCCAGTGCCTCAAAGCCTCATCCGGCCAGTTCTCCTCGCGAGCACGTTCTGTCGCGCTCGCGTAGAAGCGAAATGCTTCCAGGAGCAAAGCATTGGTCTTTACCGGATCTTGCTGGGTCAGCGAACTGTTCTCTGCGCGTTCCCCGAATCGAGCGAGCGCCGAGGGTTCACCAACGTCAGCGCCCTTTTGGTACCACGCCCAGGCTTTCACCGTGTCCTTCGGAAATACAGCATTCGCGCTCCGCAGGCCGTACTCGTATAGATGCCCCAAGGCAAACGCGGCGACTGGAACCCGGTTTGTCCAGGCGGTCTCGTAGTGAGAAACTGCAGCCTCCGGGTCGCGCATGCCCGCAGGCCCGTCCGTCAGCAGGTTGCCGAGATCGACGTCGGCTGCTCGATAGCCCTTTTTGATCGAAAACTCGAACTGGCGACGCGCGAGCGCCGGATCGTGCTTCGCCAATAAGGCGCGGCCCCATTGATAATCAAATCGCACGGGATGGGGAGACTTGGCGACTTCCTTGGCGCACGCGGTGTTGGCGATGTCCACGTTGATGTCAGCCTGCGCAACGCCCGAGGCTAGCTTGTCTAAATCGTAAAAGGCGGCCGCCGCTTGATCGCAGGGGGTACTCCGAGCCGACCAGCTTTTTTCTCGGGTAGTCGCCGGCAGACCAAGCCGGATTCGCTCGGTGTCGGACAACGCATCCGCTCTTGCCGCGGCCGACCAGGCGATCTGAGCCTCGAGATCCGCCGGAACGTGCGCATCCCAAATTCGTACCGTCTTGTCACCCGACGCCGTGACGATGCGGGTGCCATCGGGCGAGTAGGTCGCCGAATTGACGAAATATCCATGGCCCGCAAGGACAGCAAGTTGGGTGGCCGAGCCAGCATCCCAAATCCGCACCGTCCTATCCCTCGACGCAGTGACGATGAGCGTTCCGTCGGGAGAGTAGGCGGCGGATAACACCGAATCACTGTGGCCGGTGAGCAGGCGGAGCTCGGTTCCCAAGGCCGCATCCCATATCCGCACGGTCTTGTCATCCGACGCCGTGACGATACGGGTGCCATCGGGCGAGTAGGCTGCGGAATTGACGGCCGCGGCATGGCCGGAGAGCACGGCGAGCTGAGTTCCCGAGCGAGCATTCCAAATCCTCACCGTCTTGTCACCCGACGCTGTGACGATGCGGGTGCCGTTGGGTGAGTAGACGGCTGTCTCGACCCAGTCCCCATGGCCGTCGAGCAGCGCGAGTTGCGTTGCTGAGCGGGCATCCCAAATCCGTACTGTCTTATCACTCGACGCGGTGACGATGCGGTTCCCGTCGGGAGAATAGGAGGCGGCATTGACGAAATTGGTATTGCCGGAGAGCACGGTGAGCGGCGCGCCGGTGGCAGTGTCCCAAGTCCTCGCTGTTTTGTCAGCCGACGCGCTGACAATGCGCGAACTGTCGGGTGAATAGCGCGCGGAGTAGACGATTTGGTCGTGACCTTTGAGCACGGCGAACCGGGTCCCCGTCGCTGCATCCCAGATGCGGAGGGTCTTGTCGTTCGATGCCGTAAGGATCCGGGTGCCGTCCGGCGAATAGACGGCGGATCCGACGGAATCGCCATGGCCGGACAGGACCTTGAGCTGCCCGCCGATATGCGCGTCGAATATCCGGGCGGTGAAATCCAAGCCCGCGACGATGTAAGCGCCGTCAGGAGAATAGGACGCGGCGTTGAAATCGCCCGCACCGGTGAAGACCGCGAGCTGGGCACCGGTCGTCGCGTCCCAGATCCGCACCGTATTATCGATCGACCAAGTAACGATGTGCGCACCGTCGGGGGAATACGCGGCGGATCCGATGTAGCTGGCATGGCCGGTGAGCAAGACAAGTTGTTTCCCCGTGTGCGCATCCCAAATGCGCGCCGTCTTGTCTTCCGATGCCGTGACGATGCGCGAGCCATCTGGTGAGTAGACGGCGGACATGACGCTACCGTCGTGACCGGTTAGGACCGCGAGCACCGCTCCGCTGCGTGCATCCCATATGCGCGCCGTCCTGTCGAGCGACGCGGTGACGATGCGAGCGCCGTCGGGTGAGTAAGCGGCTGTCCGGATAACATCGCCATGCCCCGACAGGGTTGTGAGTAGTGTCCCCGAGGCTGCATTCCAGATTCGCGCTGTCTTGTCGCGCGACGCCGTGACGATATGGGCGTCATCGGGCGAGTAGGCTGCTGACGTAACGGCATCGTCATGGCCGGACAGCACCGAGACCAGTGTTCCATCTCCTGCGCGCCATGTCCTTGCTGTCTTGTCGAGCGATGCCGTGACGATGCGGGCGCCGTCGTGCGAGTAGGCGGCGGAGTAAACGCGATCAGTATGGCCCACGAGCACTGCCAGCCGCACTCCCAGGCGTGCATCCCAGATACCCCCCGTATTGTCGCTCGATGCCGTGGCGATACGGGTGCCGTCGGGTGAGTAAACGACACTTCTAACATAACCCTGATGCCCGGATAACACGGCGATCTGCCGGTCGGCCGCGCGGATTTCCTGAAACACGCTAATGGCGGAAGCCGAACGTGCCTGCTTCAATTCAGGATTTGTGAGCACTTCAAGGATTATTCCCTGCGCACCTGGCACATCCGCGTCCTTCAAATGCCGTGCCGCCGCCTCGGTGAGCAGCCGCGACTGGGCCTTGATGGCTTCGGCGGCGTGATACTGCGCTTCACGCTGTCGAGCGGAGGCCACCAGTCCGGCGGCAGACGCAATGATCGCGAGCAGCGTTACGACGATGACGACGGCCGACAGCACGCGGACCGAACGGCTTCGGATGCGTTTATCGTGCGCCATGGATCGCTCGATATAGGCAATCAGCGGAGGATCGGTTTCGGCGCGATGCTCGCGCAAGAGTCGCCTCGCGTCAGTCAAGTCAATTTCTGACAGCAGCCCAGGTTCACGTCCGAGCCGCCAGCGCCAAATTGACAGACGCCGAGAGGCCGATTCATCCGCTCGCGTTTTCCCACCGTCGGCGCTCAATACGCGCCACATGGCATGACGGTCCTCGATTCGGCGGCGGATGTTCAGGGCTTCTGCGTTACTCTGCACAAAATCCCGAGCTTGGGACCAGCTAGAGATGAGTGCCTCATGCGCCACGCGCACCATGGGGTTCCCCTCATGCTCCGCATCGCTGACCAGCAGCCGGGCATCCGGATCGAGCAGCGCCTCGACCAAGCGGCGCTGCGCCGTCCCCGGCGCGAAGGTGGAAAGCGGCACCCGACGCGCCACCGCGCGCGCGATGCTGCCTTGTGCAACTCCCATCTCAATCAGTGAAAACAGCACGGAACCGAGTGCTTGGCGATCTTCGGGCAGACACCGCTCGAGAACCGCTTCGGCCCTCGTGGCGATGGCGCCCTCCAGTTTGCCCAGTCGTGCGTAGGTCGCGTAGGTGAGCGTCGTACCATCGGTCTCCACTACGTCCATGCGATATAACTGATCCAGCAGGTAGGAGAGCAGCGGCAACGCGCCGGGCTCGCGGGCGACCTCCTCCGAAATCGCCTCATTGAGCGGAACATTCGTGGTGCTGTCGACTTCGAATTGCAATCCCGCCGCCTGTGCCGGCCGGCGGATCATCTGGCTCAGCTGGGTAGGGCCGGGCGCCAGCAACTCCAGACGCCGATTGCCGTCCGCAAGCCGCACCAGCTCCGGCGTTTCGTGACTTCGAAACCAGAAGTCGATGCGCATCGTGGCCACGACCCATACAAACCCTGAGTCGACCAGGCCGGTAAGCAGCTCGACGAATTGACGCCGTTCTGCGGAGGTAATCCGCTCTACGGTAAACAGCTCTTCAAGTTGATCCACGACCAGCACCAGCTTGGCGCTTTCGTAGTCGAGCATGTCGCCAGCTTCCCGCTCTCGCATCGAGATCCGACCGAGAGCCGTCGCGATGGGGTAGGCGGGCGCAGCCCGGGCGTTGCGCAAATGGTCGGCAAGGGAAGAAGGGGATTGCCCATATTCGATCAGTTCTGGGACTCCTTCGCGATTGCTCAGCGAAGTCGTGAGCCGCCGCGCCAGCGCGTCGAACAGATCCTCGCCCTCAAGGGCATCGCTCGGGCGGAATGTTGCCCGTCGCACGAATGCGGCACCCGGCACGCGTCTCGGCACGAACAGCTTCGGCACCACGCCCGCTTTTGCGAGCGACGATTTGCCTGAGCCACTTGCCCCCAGCAACAACAAGAACGGTGCGCCCGATTCGGCGCTCGAGGTGAGCTGCAACATCGCCTTGGCCAAAGCCTCGTCCTGTCCGAAGAAAATTGCGGCATGTTCAAATTCATAGGATTCCAAACCTCGAAAGGGCGCCTTCGCCCAGGCCCTGTTGAGCGTGTCATTGCGGTCTCTGGCCAGACGGGCAATTCGCTTCTCGATCAATTTGCGCAGATGATTCTCGAAGGCGGAGGCAAACTCGGCGCCGCTGATGAACGTGGTGTAGGCGCCCGTGAATGTCCCCTGGCTTTTGAAGTGCCGTTCCCAGAAGTCATTCAGCGCTCGGAGCTGCGTCGCTTGCTGCTCGAACTGCCCGGCGTCATGGGTATGAAAGGGCGCCGGCTTCAAATCTCGATAGACCAACAGATCAGGCGCACCGGTAGTGCGTGCCGCCTGCAGGGCCTCCTCGAATTCCCATTCGGTGCCCGTTACGGGTGCGCGCCCGTCAATGCCGCGATACTCGCGAACACTCGTTCGCTCTGGCAGAGCAGTACCGAGTCGCGACCACACGATCAGCACCACGATATCGAACGCGCTCGGCGGCTCAATCGAATCTTGAAAGTGGCCGGAGGCGAGCATCGCTTCGAATTCCCAAAGATAGGGCTCGATCGTCAACAAGCGCGCGTAATCCTGTGTCAAGCGCTCAATGGTGAGCGCTGCTATTTCTCGTGCCGACGTCACATCGCCCGGCGATGAAACGAAGATACGAAGCCGCTGATTCACAGGTGTCCTTATTGTTCCGGTGAACACTCTGTACGCAGTATCGCATGGCCGTCGCGGCTTGCGAGCGGTGACGGTGTCAACGGCTGCCGAAAATTGGACTTCAATCGTGTGAAATAGCGACCCTCAGTGCGCCGGGATTTGCCCTTTTCTTACCTTTCATGACGGCCTCAACCTCGGGGCATCCTGCGCCTGGCCGGAAGACCACGCAGATCGGTGTGCTCGCGCATGCGGTAGCTGTTACCGTGGATGTCGACGACGTGGCAGTGATGCACGCGCCCGACCCTCATCGTTGGCGGCAAGACTTTCTGGCGCGAATCATGTGTCAATTTGAGCGTGCAACGCCTTTCGGCGTCGTCATCACGTGTGCGGTCCACGTGCACATAGCAGACAACGCGTTTCGCGCAGCGTTAGCCGATCGACGACCACCAAAGCCGAACAATCCGTGCAGCGTCCGTAATGTATTTCGTTGCCGCGTGCGAGCGCGGTTACCAGAAAGATCGCGTGTTCGAAGCTGATCCGCGCGGCTGGGAATATTGCCTTGAAGAGCTCGAACGCCTGACAGATCCGCTCGCCACGTGCGAGAGTCGGCAGCGTATGCACGGCATCCGTGACCGCCGTTGTCGGTACGACGCCGAGCAGCGAAAAGAAGCTTGCGAGAATACCAGTCTCGTGTTGTGCGTGAGCGCCGCGCATGAAAAAGCTCACCTGCTGAGGCGACTTGCCGCGATGCCGGGGCGGCCCATCCGCTGCGCGCACGTATGAGCTGTAAAGCTTGCGGATGCGGTCATCCGACAACATGGTCCAGGCGCGAATGGTGTGCGTGCGCGCGCCATGGTTGAGGAAGCGCAGCGCAAGATCCAAGCGCAAGCGGTCGCGGCTGTAACGATCATCCGAAATTCGCATGGTGCTCTCCTTCTAATTTATGGTCGGTGCTAGTTGTTCTTCTTTCAATTTGGGAGGAAAATCCCAAAAACTATCCAAGCAGTAATTGGGAGGAAATTCCCAAATCCTGAGATGGATTGCAAGAGACAAAGGGCGCCAAAATTCGCAGAATCGGAGCAAACTCGATGAAGACCAGATTTATCCCGGAGGAAATGGCCGGACCGCCATGGTCGGCACAGCCTTGGCTCGGCGGTGTGACCTTAAATGTCCTAGCCGAGCTGAATGAGCAATGCTTGAGCCTCATGGTGGAGGAGGCGGCGGCGAAGGATCCGGCTTCCTCGCATCCGTTGCTGCGCGACCTTGCGCACCTGTGGTCCAAGCTTGACGCCGCGGCAGTGAAGTGCGCAGCCGCGTGTCCTTATCTCCTGATGGACACCGGTTTTGCCGATCCGCAGCGCTGGCTATGGGCCCAGGGCCACCATGTACTTGAGCGTGAGCGTGGACCCACAGTGCCGTTTTTTACCGTGTCGCGGGCCAGCGCTGTGATGCGTACGGTGCTCACCTACGGCTGGCATCTGGCTCAAAATCGCCAATCGGCGGCGCGATTGCTGCTCGGCATGTCACCCCCATGCGTAAACCTGGTGCGCGGCTACACTTTGATCGAGGTGAGCGAGCTTGCGGGCAAGCATCCGGCGTGGCTGCAGCCGCGCTGGCCGAGTCACGTGCGCATCTGGCGTGAATTGCTGAGCGCTGCAGTGGCCGGTGAGGGACGCTCACTGCAGCAGGCGCGCCTGCGGGGGCTGCAGATCCTGGCCGCCGATGCGCGCGCTGGAGGCGGCTGCTGAGCGCGCGGTTCTTGAATCAACGGCACCGATGGATCACCTATTGAGCTATTAATGGGAGATCCCGCGCCGTCCCGACTGCTTAAAACCGCGCAATATCAATTAGTTACGGATAACTTCGTAGGCGCCGTGCCACACGCACTTGACGCTGTTGCGCTGCGGACGGGATGCTACGCGCCGCATCTGCATTTAGAGGAGAACAACAATGGCTGGTCGTCCGATTGCTTCGGTCACGATATCGTTCGGTCTCGTATCGATCCCTGTTCAGGTGTTCACGGCTGCCGAGTCGGCCGCGCGCCTCTCGTTCAATCTCCTGCACAAGGACTGCGGCTCGCGAATCAAACAGCAATACATCTGCGTCAAGGATGGCCAAACTGTTGAACGCGCCGACATGGTGAAGGGATACGAGTTCGCCAAGGACCAGTATGTGCAGTTCACGCCGGAGGAGATCAAGGCGCTCGACGCCGTGGGTTCGGATGCCATCGACATTGTCGAGTTTGTTCCTCTGCAGTCCATCGATCCGATTTACTTCGAGAAGACCTACTACCTCGCGCCCGACAAGGGCGGTCTTAAGCCGTACGCCTTATTGGTCGAAGCGCTGCGCGATTCGAAACGCTGCGCCGTCGGCAGCTGGTCATCGAAGGGCAAGCAGCATACGGTTGCGTTGAGGCCCGCGGGCGGTGTGCTCGTCATGCAGCAACTGCTGTTCGCCAGCGAAGTTCGTTCCGTCGATGAAATCGTGGTTCCGGACGTCACGTTCAAGGATGCGGAGCGCAAGCTTGCGCTGCAGCTCATCGATCAGCAGAGTAGCGCAGCCTTTGATCCGTCGGCGTATACCAACGAGGTCAAGGCGCGAATAGATGCGGCGATTGAAGAGAAAGTGAAGGGCAAGGAAATTACCATGACGGACATGCCGCGGCGCGCATCGCCGAATGTCGTTGACCTTATGGACGTGCTGCGCAAAAGTCTCAAGGACGTCGAAGGCTCGCGCGGTCGTGCTGCCGGTATTGCTGCACGCAAGCCGCCGCAGCGCGCCACTCAAGCCACTGGGCGCAACCGCAAAGCCGCCAAACGCTGAACAAGGGTAATGACCGTATTTGATGTGAGTGAGGTTGCGACGACGCTGCGCATGTCGAGCCGCGCAGTCTATGGGCTCGTAAGAAGCGGCTTCGTCACGCCCGGGCGTGACCGCAGGCGCCGCCTGCAATTTTCCTTTCAGGACATCCTGCTACTGAAGACCGCCAGCGGTCTGATTGCGGCCTCGATACCGCGGCGCAAAGTGACCCGTGCGGTGGCCGCACTGCGCAGGAGCCTTCCTGCCGAACTGCCACTGGCGGGTTTGCGGATCAGCGCCGTCGGCGATCGCGTCGCCGTACAGTCCATAGGTCACACCTGGGACGCCGAATCGGGCCAGGGCATGTTTGCCTTTGATGTGTTGGCGGGCGATGGCGGCATCCGGGTCATCGAGGCGAGCGCGCCCGTTACCCCGGAACCCAACATCGACAGTTGGTTCGCGCAGGCGCTGGCGCTCGAAGACTCGGACCCCGTGGCGGCGCAGGAACTCTATCGGAACATCATTGCGGGCGACGCGCAGCACATTGAGGCATACATTAATTGCGGGCGGCTGCTGCATCTGGCGCGCGACTGGCAGCCGGCCGAACTCTTATACCGCGATGGGATTGCAGCGTGCGAGGCATGCGCCACTCTCTTCTTCAACCTGGGCGTGCTGCTCGAAGATCAGGATCGCACTGATGAGGCGATTGCAGCGTACCAGGACGCGTTGCGCTGTGACCCCGACCATTGCGACAGCCACCACAATCTTGCGCGCCTTTTTGAAGCGAGCGGCCGGGTGCAGCATGCGATCCGGCATTTCAATCATTATCGGCGCTCCACGAAGTAAAGCGCCCGACGCCGCGCTGCACGCAACGCCAAATCTGGCAATAGAGTTTAGTCCGTCGCGAGAACCGCGACCCAACAGAAGCCAGTGCGCCTGCCGCGCGAACGCTACGTCGCGGTATTTTCCTCATCGCGGAAGATCGCGATCTCGCGCCTGCCGCGAGCATCGCGCGTGCCGCGGAACATGCCCTCGGTGCTGAACTCCGTGACGAGGCCGCCGGCTGCATCGATGGCGATGACGCCGCCCGTGCCGCCGAGCGCACGGATGTTCTTGTGAATGACTTCGTGCGCGGCCTCTGCCAGTGTCAGACCCCGATATTCAACCGCGCAGCAGATGTGGTACGCGGCCACGGCGCGGATGAAGTATTCGCCTTGGCCGGTCGCCGAGACCGCGCAAACGCCGTTCTTCGCGTATGTGCCGGCGCCAATGATGGGCGAGTCACCGACGCGTCCCTGACGCTTGTTGGTCATGCCGCCCGTGGAAGTGGCTGCGGCGAGATCCCCTTTAGCGTCGAGCGCCACGGCGCCGACCGTGCCCGGCGGCGATGGAATGAGGTCAGAGACGCTGACGCCCTCCTGCTCATGCATGAGCTGACGGCGCCGCTCGTCGGTGCGCAGCTGCAGATTGGCGACCAGAGCAATGCCTTCCTCCAGCGCGAATTCTTCGGCGCCAATGCCAACCAGCAACACGTGACGCGACTTCTCCATGACGCGGCGCGCAAGCTCCACGGGATTCCTGATGTGGCGCACGGCAGCCACCGCTCCGGCCTTCTGCGTCGCGCCCGCCATGACCGCGGCGTCCAGCTCGACCCAGCCGTCGCGCGTCAGCGCCCCGCCGCGGCCGGCATTGAAGAGCGGGTCGTCCTCAAGCAGGCGCACAGCCGTGGTGACGGCATCCAGACTCGTACCGCCGCGATCCAGGATCGTGAAGCCCGCATCGAGCGCGCGCCCAAGGCTCGCGCGGTATTCCTGCGCGCGCTCAGTTGAGACGCTATGGCGCGGCATCGCGCCGGCGCCGCCGTGAATGGCAATGGCGTGCATGTTCAGAGGCAATCGCGCAGAGGAAGATTCGGATCGGCGAGTTTGTCGACATTCGGCCGCGCGCGCGCCGCGATCAGCTTGCGCGCCGCCATCTGGTCCTTGGGGCTGTTGACCGTGTCGATGGCGATGAGTTCGCCGTTCAACAGATAGCAGGCGCTGAAGCTGCGCGCTTGCGGCGTGCCGCGCATTACGAGCGTGTCGTAGCCGTGGTTCAGCCCGACGATGATGATTTTAATATCGTACTGGTCGGACCAGAACCAGGGGACTTTGTCGTGGGCAAGCGGAGTGCCGAGCAGACTCAAGGCGGCACTCGCGCCTTGCTCGAATGCGTTGTCGACGGATTCCAGGCGCACTTGCCGGCCGTAATGGGGACTCGGATGGATGCAGCAGTCGCCGGCGGCGAGGATGCGCGGGTCTGAGGTCCGACAGAACTCATCCACCGTAATGCCATTGGCGCAGTCGAGACCGGCGGCGCTCGCCACCTCATCGGCGGGGGCGACGCCGACACCAACCACGACGAGATCCGCCGGGTACTCGGCTCCATCCTCGCAGATGACCGCGCGCGCCCGTCCGGAGGAGGCGTTGGCCGCGATGGCTCGAACCCGCATGTTGCACACGATGTGGGCTCCATGGCGTGCATGCTCCGCCTGCACGAACGCGGACACCTCGGCGCAAGTCACCCGATTCATGGTCCGGTCGGCCATTTCCAGCACGGTCGTCTCAAGACCGAGCTCGCGGCAGGTGGCGGCCACTTCGAGCCCGATATAACCGCCGCCGACGATGACCACGTGTCGCGCGTGCGTGAACTCAGCGCGGATCGCCTCGACATCCTTGAGCGTGCGCAGGAAATGCACGCCAGGCAGGTGGGCGCCGGGCGCGGACAGAGCCCGCGGCCGGCTCCCGGTGGCGATCAGGAGCTCATCGTACGGCAGGCTCGTGCCGTCATCGAGGCGGACGCGCTGGGTGCTGCGCTCGATGTGCGTCGCGCGCCGGTTGAGGTGCGTCTCGATCGCATGATCTGCGTAGAAATGCGCCGGCCGGATCAGGAGGCGCTCAAGCGCCAAAGCGCCCGCGAGGTATTTCTTCGACAGCGGCGGCCTCTGGTAGGGCCATGACTCTTCCTCGCCCACTAGAGCAATCGCGCCTGTAAAACCCTTGCGGCGCAGCGTATCAATGGCCGCCGCCGCCGCTTGGCCGGCGCCGACGATCACGATTCGCGAAGGCAGCATGGGTGCAGAGGATAGCGGGGCGACTTCACGTGCACCAAGCCCAGGCGGCTCAGGAGTGCAAGTGCGCTAGAATAGTGCACGGGTGCGGCGCGTGTGCCCGCGGCACCACGCCAAAGACCGACATTTCGCGAACCGGTCGGGCGTGGCATGAAAGCTGCAAAACGCCGCTGCCTGGCTGCCCGGACATGATTTCGAAGTGCCGACGGAGAGCTGTCCATGAAACTCGTCACCGCAATAATCAAACCATTCAAGCTCGATGACGTGCGCGCGGCCTTGTCCGATATCGGCGTCTCCGGAATGACCGTCACGGAGGTGAAGGGCTTCGGGCGGCAACGCGGCCACACGGAGTTGTATCGCGGCGCGGAGTACGTCGTGGATTTCGTTCCGAAGACGCGCATCGAAGTTGCCGTGCGCAACGATCTTCTGGACCAAGTCATTGAGGCCATCATCAAGGCGGCGAAGACGGGCAAAGTCGGCGACGGCAAGATCTTCATCACGGACATCGGCCGTGTGATCCGCATCCGGACCGGCGAGACGGACGACGCGGCGCTGTAGCGCTCCAGCCGTATCCTTAAGCGATCGACGCATCATGAGGTTGCAAGCCGCCAGCGACACTGAAGGAGTTTTCGGGTCGTCTCGGTCACGCGCGCTGCCCGAGTTTGTGCCCCAGGGCAACGTCTAAAGCCTCTGCAAATGACTCAAATATCGGTCTATCCCCACCCACGGTATCGTGGTGAGATGAGAGAAACACCAGCCGCTCCTGTTCGTGCGCAGAGTTGCTACGGACTTTACGACGTCAACGGGCAGCGTGTAAGGCAACGGATGCGTGGCCATCGTGGTGGATGGCGCGATCGGGGAAGTCAATGCAACCCGAAACATCCTGCGTCGCGCCGAGGCATCGGTGTCCATGAGCGGGATCGAGTCTTCGTCCCCGCGGGTTCCGGCGAGCCGAGCACCTCGCTCGCGCGAGGCATGGATTGACCCGTGAGGACGATGGCATGAATGCCGGGGATGAAAGAAAGGCGCTGCGCCGGGCAGTCGAGGAAGCGGGCGTCGGCCACGCACGCCGGCACATCTTTCTATGCGTGGGCCGCAAGTGCGCCTCTGAAGAGCTGCAGCAGGAGTCGTGGAAGTTTCTGAAGTCGCGACTGAAGGAGCTCGGGCTCCTCGCCCCCCGTGGATCCGTGTTACGCAGCAAGGCGGATTGCCTGCGCATCTGCGTGGGCGGGCCGATCGCGGTCGTTTATCCTGAGGGCGTCTGGTACAAGGACTGCACCCCGGCGAATCTCGAGCGCATCATTCAGGAGCATCTCGTCGGCGGCCGACCGGTGCGCGAGCTCGCCATTGCAACCGCACCCCTCGGGATTGACTAGCGCACGATCCTGAGCGCGCGCGCACTGCGGCCCATCCCGAGAGCGCCGCTCCTGGCTACTTCAAGGATCTGCGCCTGGTGCGCAAGTTCCGCGACGAAGGCGGTGACCTCCGCTTCGCTTGCGGTGAGTTCCACCACAAAACCGTCGGGCGCGGGGTCCAGAACCCGGCCGCCCGTGCGCACGACGTAGCCGCGCACCGCATCGCTCTGTCCGGCGCGCACCTTGAGCTTCAAAAGCACGAGCTCTCTTTCCAGGTGCTCGCCCAGGGTCATGTCCTCGACACTGACCACGTCGATGAGCTTGTTTAAGTGGCTGACTATTTGCTGAATGACCGCCTCGGAGCCCTTCGTAACGAGTGTGATGCGGGATACCGTCGAATCCTCCGTCGGCGCCACGGACAGCGACTCGATGTTGTACCCCCGCGTGGAGAAGAGTCCGGCGACCCGGGAGAGGGCGCCGGCTTCGTTTTGCAGGAGTATGGCAATGATGTGGCGCATGGCTGCCGGAGGACGGGTTGTCTTACGAAGAATAAAGGATTGGCTGCGGATCCGCTGAGAAGTGGGTGCATTTCGCCGGCTTGCACCGCGCCTTTAAGCTGCTAGGCTTCTAAGGCTTTTCCACCTGTGCGTCGACACGGCCGATCTCATGAATGACACGGTAATTCTGCCAAGCGCCGCAGCTCATCCGCGGGCGGGGCAGCGCATGAGCGGCGCCGAGATGATCGTGCAGGTGCTGGCTGATGAAGGTGTATCCGCCATATTCGGCTACAGCGGCGGCGCCATCCTGCCGACCTACGATGCGGTGTTTCTCTACAACGAGCGCCGTGCTGCCACCGGTCAAAAGCAGATGCCGCTCTACGTGCCCGCCAATGAGCAGGGCGCTGGATTCATGGCCGCCGGATATGCACGCGCGAGCGGACGCGTCGGTGTTTGTCTCGTGACGTCGGGTCCCGGGGCAACCAACACCGTCACTCCGGTGCGCGATTGCATGGCCGATTCGGTGCCCATCGTGGTCATTTGCGGCCAGGTGCCGACTGCTGCCATCGGCACGGACGCCTTTCAGGAAGCGCCGGTGCCCTCCATCATGGGCGCGGTCGCCAAGCACATCTTTCTCGTCACCGATCCAAAGAAGCTCGAAGCCACCTTACGGACCGCCTTTGAGATCGCCCGCACCGGCCGTCCTGGCCCGGTGGTCGTCGATGTGCCGAAGGACGTCCAAGCCTGGGAGGGGGAGTTTCTGGGCAGCGGCACGCTGCCGGTACCCGGCTATCGACGCCGGATGCAGGAGCTCGCCGACCAGACACTCACACCTGATGAGGCTGGCAAATTCTTCGAGATGCTGGGGCAGGCGTCGCGGCCGCTCATCTATGCCGGCGGCGGGGTGATCAATGCCGGCGCGGCCGAGGCGCTGGGCGAGTTTGCGCTGACCTTTGGGATTCCCGTGGTGACGACGCTCATGGGAATCGGCTCGTTCGATACGACGCAAGACCTGTCGCTGCGAATGCTGGGCATGCATGGGGCTGCTTTCGCGAACTACGCCGTGGATGACTGCGATTTTCTGATCGCCGTGGGCTCGCGATTTGATGATCGCGTCGCCGGCGTTCCTGCGAAGTTCGCGGCCAAGGCGAAGCGTATCGCTCACCTGGACATCGACCGGGCCGAAATCAACAAGGTCAAGCATGTCGACTGGAGTCATGTGGGCGCTCTGCCCGAGGCGCTGCGCGCGCTCGTGAGTTGCGGACGACATGCCGGTTTTCGTCCGGACTACTCAGCCTGGCACGCAGAGCTCACCGAGCTCAAGCGTCGGCATGCCATGAACTACGACCGGGAAAGTCCGCTCATCCAGCCCTACTACGTGATCGAGGAAATCAACCGCCACACGCGCGGCCAGGCGATCATCACAACGGGCGTCGGACAGCACCAGATGTGGGCGGCGCAGTACTGTGACTTTCGGGCGCCGCG